>Ga0153983_1000121_pt1 | contig 18403 bp, 16 predicted proteins | sample TSGA067MetaG_FD_104693 | JGI IMG/M metagenome (GOLD analysis project Ga0153983, IMG submission 104693) | Attine ant fungus gardens microbial communities from Georgia, USA - TSGA067 MetaG | ecosystem: Host-associated > Fungi > Mycelium > Unclassified | place: USA: Georgia, Alexander Wildlife... | reverse complement strand
GGGTGGAACCGAATTCAATACCAAGAGCAGTTTTGCCGCTTTGGATGGAAGCGGGAATATCATTTTGAGCCATGTATGAGACCTCCTTGAAATATAATTACTGAAAGTTCAGTATATTTACAATAGATGAGATAATTATAGAACTATATTTTGCAAAAAGCAAGGTAAAACCCTGAGATTCAGCCTTTTACATGTTAGCGGGATGATATTTATCCTAAGAAATACTTAAAATTTCTTGCCCAAATGAAGAAAACGGATTATAATAGAAAAGTTAGCAAGGATCTACGAATGGAGGAAATTATGAGTAAATACGTGAAACGAATAGTATGTGGTATATTTGCTGCCGCATTAGGAATAACGGCATTAGCCGGATGTGGTAATAAGAAATTAGATGGAACACAGATCGCGGCAGTCAGCGGCGAGGAAGAGGTTACACTGGGGGTTGCCAGTTTTTTGCTTCGGTATTCTCAGGCGCAGATGGAAAGCTATTATGGAGCCTATATGTCTGATGGTATGTGGGATACGGAGGTAGAGGAAGGGAAAACCTATGGAGAATCCATGAAATCGGATGTTATGGATCAGCTGGAAGCGATGATGCTGCTAAAAGCCCACGCAGAGGATTATGGAATCACTATTTCAGAAGAGGATCAAAAAAATATAGAAGCAGCAGCTAAGACATTTATGGAAAATAATGATGAAGAAACAATTCAGACGTTGGCTGTAACGCAGGAGGATGTGGAAAAAGTCTTAACTCTGTATACGTATCAAAACAAAATGTTTGATCCCATGGTGGCAGATGTAGATACGGAAGTATCCGATGAAGAAGCCGCGCAGACGACCATCACCTATATTCAGGTTTCAACTGCGGCAACTACCGATGAAGAGGGAGAAGAGGTAGAATTAACAGAAGATGAAAAAGCTGCTAAGAAGGAACTGGCACAGACCGTATTAGATAAGATATCGCAGCAAGAGGATGTTGCTGCTGCGGATATGGACGCTTTGGCGAAAGAAGTGGATGAAGAGCTGAGTGCTTCCACAGCTTCTTTTGGCAGTGACGATGAGACCTTGGTTGATATCCTAAAGACAACTGCAGCAGAGCTGGAAGATGGAAATATTGCCGGAGAAATACTGGAGGGTACAGATGGATATTATGTCCTGCGGTTGGACAAAGCTTTTGATGAAGAAGCAACGGCATCAAAAAAAGAGAGTATTGTCAGTGAAAGACAACAGGAAGCGTATGATGCATTGATAGAAGAATGGAAAGAAGAGACTGAATTTACAGTTCATAAAGAAGTATGGAAAGAGGTTACGCTAACCGATCAGCATTCTTTTACATTTAAAGATACATCCAGTGATGTGGAAACAGAAGAGGGGACGGAAGAAACGGGCGAAGAATAAAGTTAAATTAAAATAGCAGAATAAAAAGCAGGAGATTTTGTAAATGCATGGATCATGTGTTTATAGAATCTCTTTTTATGATGTATAAATAGTCAAATATCTTCTGCAGATAGCAGAGAAATACTGGTCGGACTGGTAATTATTTCCTTCTCTTGACAGCCTATTTCAAAGTATCTATACTGATAATTAGAGTATTAAAAAAATAATTAATTATTCATTTCAAACCATTTTTGCCATCACCCCTAATTTTAATAATGTAAATAGAGACGAAGCATTCAATGAAAAATATAATAATAATTTGAAATAATAAGCATAATTTCCTCTATTTTACAGATAATAATTCCAGAAACTACAAGAGAAAATAGATTAGCAAAATGGAGGATCATACCTATGAAAGCTACAGGTATAGTAAGAAGAATCGATGATCTTGGCCGGGTAGTGATACCAAAGGAAATTCGACGCACATTAAGAATCAGAGAAAGTGATTCTCTCGAGATTTTTACAGATCGGGAAGGTGAAATTATTTTAAAAAAATATTCCCTTATCGGTGAACTTGGAGTCTTTGCAAAAGAGTATGCGGAAGCCCTGGCACAAACCTTAGGGTGTCTTGTGTGTATTGCTGATACGGATCAGATTGTAGCAGCAGCCGGCTTAACATCGAAGGATTATTATGGGAAAAGAATCAGTAAAGGATTGGAAGATTTAATCACGCAAAGAGGAAGCCGCTGTATTACAAGCGGGAGTTTTATAAAAATAACAGAAGACGATACTGTGGATTACACCGGACAGGTGATTCAAAGTATTACCAGTGCCGGTGATATGATAGGGGCTATTCTTATTCTTCCGAAAGACAGCAGTGTGAAGGCAGGAGATGCGGAAGTAAAATTAGCAGAAGTGGCGGCCAATTTTCTGGGACGGCAGATGGAACAATAAAGATCTGATTTTTATTCAGGACGAAGAGGTATCAAAATACCTTCCCGTCCTGAATTTATGTTATACGGATCCCATTTCTTCTAACAGCTTACCCTTTAAGTGATATAATTTATCGGAAAGATCCACATATACTTCAGAAGGATTGACAAGCCGCTTTTTCTCATCCCAAAGGGTATTTAATTCTTGTATACAAAATTGCCGGATTTCCATGACGGAAGGAGAGGTATATACACATTCTCCTTTTTCAAAAACCGGGATTAATAATTCCCGCATGAAATATGTGCCGCCCCGGATTTTTGTTTTTTTCCAGGTATCGATCGGGTCAAAAATAATCATATCCTGAGTTTCATCAAAAACTTCTCCGATAAGACAGATCAGATCAGCCTGAATTTTCCCATTGGATTTATTATAAATACGATAAACCGTCTTATTTCCTGGATTTGTAACCTTTTCGGTGGTTTCGGAAAGCTTTATTTTAGGTACAAATTCATCCTCACCTTCATTTTTAATTGCGGCAAGCTTGTACACGCCGCCGAATGCCGGATGCCCGTTTGAGGTGATCAGATTAGTCCCTACTCCCCAGGAATTTATTTTGGCGCGCTGGCTTTTTAAGCTGGCAATCAGATTTTCGTCCAGATCACTGGAAGCAGAAATGACGGCATCCTCAAAACCGGCCGCTGCCAGCATCTTATATGCTTCCTTTGAAAGATAAGCTAAATCTCCGCTGTCAAGACGAATACCGTAATTTTTCAAAGAAATGCCATCTTCCCTCATTTCGGTAAATACCCGGATTGCATTGGGGACACCCGTCTTTAAGGTATCATACGTATCTACCAATAAAGTGCAGGCATTGGGATAGAGTCTGGCATAGGTTTTAAAAGCGGTATATTCATCCGGAAAACTCATAATCCAGCTGTGTGCGTGAGTTCCTTTTACCGGGATATCAAAAAGCTGCCCGGCAAGAACATTAGAGGTGCCGACACAGCCTCCGATTACCGCTGCTCTTGCTCCGTAAATACCGGCATCCGGACCTTGCGCACGCCGCAGACCAAATTCCATAACTCCATCTCCTCTGGCAGCATGGACTACACGGGACGCTTTTGTTGCAATCAGACTTTGATGGTTGATAATATTTAAAATCGCTGTTTCAATTAATTGGGCTTCCATAATTGGAGCAATGACCTTTAAAAGAGGTTCCCTCGGAAAAACTACGGTTCCTTCCGGGATTGCATAAATATCGCCGGAAAAAAAGAACCCTTTCAAATAATCCAAAAAATCCTGCTCGAATATGTTTAAACTTTTCAAATATGCGATATCTTCACTGGAAAAGTGCAATTCTTTAATATATTTGATTACCTGATCCAGACCTGCGGTTATTGCATATCCTCCGTTGCAGGGATTTTCCCGGTAAAACATATCAAATACCACGGTTTGCCGGGTATGATTTTTAAAATATCCCTGCATCATAGTCAACTCATACAAATCCGTCAATAATGTTAAATTCATGGCTATTCAATCTCCTTAATAAGATATAAATCTATGTAATTATATCACAAATTTTGACATTCGCTACATAATATTTCAGATTAAATCATATTCTTCTAACGTAAGACCGGTAAGAGAGAGGTAAAGCGCAAGGGATTTGGAGACATACCGGATATGCCAGGGTTCGTAAGCATATCCGGTAATGGATTCTTTGCCCTTTGGATAACGAAGAATAAATCCATAGAGAGGGGCATATGCCTTCAGCCATTCTCCCTCTTTCGTATCTGCAAAAGCTTCCGTCAGCTCCATATCGATTTCCGGACAGGAGACATCTAATGCAAGCCCGCTTTGATGTTCACTGGCACCGGGCGGTGCAACCAATAGTTTGGCAAGGTCATCAGGAGCAGAAGCGGTTGTCAGATTTGCTTTTTTAAGAGCTGCCAAATATAATTCTTCCTGACGCTTGTAAGAACGGTAACCGGAAATACCATATAAATTCATACCGCTGTCATTTGCCCGTTTAAAAAGAGCCTTGGCAGCGTAAGAGGCATCTTTTTGCATCAGACGTTTGGGGTCATCCGGCGGCGCAGAAAAAGGTATGGGGGCTTCTAACAGATTTTCGGGTATATAATCTTCGGGAAGACGACGATTCTTGTTGATGATTATAGAAAATGATGACATATCTTCCAGCCTCCTTAAAAAATTTTCACCTTATATTTTATGCAGGAATCTCCTGAATTATGAACAAAACTTGACGGCACAAAAAAATCTATGTATATTATTGTAAATGGCTAAGAGGTGGAAACGTGATGAATTTCCTCGTTAAAAAATTTATACCGAATTATGAAAATGTTGAGCAGGATACGGTAAGGGCTGATTACGGCATTCTTTCCAGCGTCGTGGGAATTGTTTGTAATGTGTTACTATTTGCTGTAAAGCTGCTCATTGGCATGCTGATAAACAGTATTGCTGTAATTGCGGATGCTTTTAATAATCTGTCAGATGCGGCTTCTGCTATTATTAGTTTTATTGGTGTGAAGATGGCCAGTAAACCGGCAGATGAGGAGCATCCCTTTGGACATGGAAGGATCGAATATATTGCAGCATTTATCGTTGCTTTTCTTGTCATCCAAATGGGTTTTTCCCTGTTTAAAAGCAGTATTGGGAAAATTATAAACCCAGAACCGGTTTCTTTTCAACTGTTTCCTTTTTTGATTTTGATTCTGTCCGTAGGCGTAAAATGGTGGATGGCTCGTTTTAATAAGAAGTTAGGAGAAAAAATTCATTCAAAAGTAATGCTGGCAACGGCTGCAGACTCCAGAAGTGATGTGATTACAACTTCGGCAACCATACTTACAATTCTTATTTCTCACTTTTCGGGTATTACGATTGATGCCATTGCGGGTATTGCCGTCTCAGTTATCGTTATGTGGTCCGGTCTTCGCATTGCAAAGGATACTCTGGAACCGCTGATCGGAGAGGCGGTAGACCCCCGGATTTATCGAGAAATTGTTCAGATGGTAGAAAGTTATGATGGAATTATCGGGACTCACGATTTGATTGTACACAGTTACGGGCCGAATAAAAGTATGGCTACGATCCATGCGGAAGTACCATGTGATGTGGATATCGAGAGATCCCATGAAATTATCGATAAAATTGAACGGGAAGTTTCCCGTAAACTGGGTATTTTTCTCGTGATCCATATGGATCCGGTGGAAGTGCGCAGCAAAGAAATCCTGGCAGTAAAAGAGCAAGTATGTAAAGTGCTGCAGGGCATTGATGGTAAGATTTCGTTCCATGACTTCCGTATGGTAAGTGGAGAGAAGCAGGTTAACCTTATTTTTGATGTAGTAGTAACCTATGAATATGATTCGCAGAAGCAGGAACTGCTGCTGCAGCAAATAAGAGATAAGATGCATCAAATCGATCCCCGTTATCAATGTATAATTACGATCGACCAAAGTTATATCGCACACTAAGATAAAGTCAGGAGGTTCGTATGTCAAACTATTTAATGGCCTTAGATCAGGGAACTACCAGTTCCCGCTGTATCCTTTTTGATAAAGGAGGAAATGTAAAAAGCCAGGCGCAGATGGAATTCACACAAATATTTCCTGAGCCCGGCTGGGTAGAGCATGATCCCATGGAAATCTGGTCCAGCCAATATGCTGTGATGACTGAGGCTGGGGCGCGAATCGGAGTCGGTTATTCGGATATTGCGGCAATCGGAATTACCAATCAACGGGAAACTACGATCGTATGGAATAAACATACCGGAGAGCCGGTATACAACGCAATCGTATGGCAATGCCGCCGAACTGCCGGCTATTGTGACAGTTTAAAGGAAAAGGGCTTTGAAAAAATCGTAAAAGCCAAAACCGGATTAGTGATTGACGCATATTTCTCCGGTACAAAAATACGCTGGATTCTGGAAAATGTACCGGGTGCCAGAGAAGAGGCAGAAAAAGGGAATTTATTGTTCGGAACAGTAGATACATGGCTGATCTGGAAACTGACTCAGGGAAGCGTGCATGTTACCGACTATACAAATGCATCCCGAACTATGGTCTTCAATATCCATACGTTAAAATGGGATGAAGAACTGCTGAAAGAATTTGGCATTCCAAAATCGATGATGCCGGAAGTAAAACCGTCCAGTTATGTATATGGGAACACTTCTGCCAAGATTACCGGGGGTGAAATACCGATAGCGGGAATCGCAGGAGATCAGCAGGCGGCATTATTCGGACAATGCTGCTATGAGCAGGGGATGGTGAAAAACACATACGGCACCGGCTGTTTTATACTTATGAATACCGGAGAAACTGCCGTCGAATCGAAAAATGGTCTATTGACAACTATTGCCTGGGGTGTGGACGGTAAAGTAGAATATGCGCTGGAGGGCAGCGTGTTCATAGCAGGTGCTGCAATTCAATGGCTCAGAGATGGACTGCGGATAATTGACAATGCTGAATTTACCGAGACCTATGCAAATAAAGTGGATAGCGCCAATGGCGTTTATGTAGTTCCTGCTTTTGTGGGCCTGGGGGCACCGTATTGGGATCAGTATGCCCGGGGCATCATTGTGGGATTGACAAGAGGGGTGGAAAAGGAGCACCTTATTCGTGCAACGCTGGAATCTCTGGCTTATCAGAGCTATGACGTAATTAAAGCCATGGAGGCTGACGCAGACATCGTTCTGAAATCTATCCGGGTGGATGGCGGAGCTTCCGCCAATAATTTTCTGATGCAGTTCCAGTCAGACATCCTCAATGTTGACGTAATCCGCCCAAAGGTAATCGAAAGTACTGCTCTGGGTGCAGGGTATCTGGCCGGATTGGCGGTGGGATATTATAAAGATAAAGATGACATCGTTCAAAATGTCAGTGTGGATCGGGTATTTACCCCGAATATTGCAAAAGATTTGCGCAGCGAACAGATCGCAGGCTGGCAGGAGGCGGTAAAACGCTCTTTGGGATGGGCGAAAAATAATACTTGACGTAGTTCAATAGTAGTGATATATTAAAATCAATTACTAAACACTATTTAATATATTATTTAAAAACAGGAGGTATCTATGAAAGAAGCTATGTTTCAAACGATTTTTGGACGTAATTTAGTAGGAGAATTGAAGAATATAGTTCAGCGTCCATACTTAGTAGTTACAATGGAAGATATTTGGGAAAAATTCAAAGATGAATTTGATGATGACTGTATTGTACATTTTGTAAAAACTCTTGAGTATGCGGAAATTGTGCAAAATATCAGAGAACTTCCTAAGTTCGAATGTATCATTGGATTAGGTGGAGGGCAAGCGGTTGATTATGCTAAGACAGTTACATGGCTGACGCATCTTCCACTGTATCAAGTGCCAACCTCAATTGCCACAAATGCTGTGTTTGGGCATAGAGCAGGATTAAGATTTGACAATGTTGTACGCTATGTTGGATATGCAGAACCGCTTGCTGTTTATATTGATTATGATGTGATTCAGAATGGTCCAAAAGATTTAAACCGCAGTGGAGTATGTGATGTGCTTTGTTATCACAATTCTGTGTTTGATTGGAAATATGCGTATGATCAGGGAAAATGCGAGGCAAAGTGGCCTTATAACCAGGAAATGGTTGATGAAGTAAATGAAGTGAAACAAAAAATTATCGATGGATTGGATGATATTTATGCGCTAAACGAAAAAGGGATTCAGATATTGACTAAAGGACTTTGCTGGGGCGGTTCGGCATTCCATAATAATGGATGGAATCCAAGGCCTATTGAAGGAACCGATCATTTTCTTTTTTATACATTAGAGTATATGACAAAGAAAAAATTTATTCATGGACAACCAGTTTGCCTGGGGATTTTTGTCGGAGCCTCTATGCAGAACAATGATCCGGACGGAATATTAAATCTTATACATAAGGCAGGTGTTGAAATCAGACCGGAAGGAATGGGTCTAACCTGGGAGGAAGTATTTGCAGCTATCAAATATGAAAAAGAATTCTTAGAAAGTCATGGATATTGGTACACTATTGCCAATAATTTTGTAGTTACCGATAGATTCTGCCAGATGATTAAGGATAAGGTTATCGCAAAATATGGCGAATGGGATAAGGCAATAGACAATAAGAGGTATTAGTCTATCAAAGAAAGGGGTGCAGTAAAAATGAAAAAGTCAATTGTAGTTTTATTATCAGTAACGATGCTGCTAATTACAGCCTGCAATTCTGACGGAAGTGGAGATGGGGACTCTAACGAGGATAAGTCAGGGGCAAAGAAATATGGAGGAACGACTTTATACATGATTGCAGAGCAGCAAACCCCAACAGAAGCTTTAAAAAGTCAATTAGATTCATTTTATGAATTAACAGGAATTACAGTAGAATTAGAAATGGCTCCATATGACGATGTAGTTCAAAAAGAAACATTGGCATTTGAAAGTGAATCAGGGGCATATGACATTATTGCAGCACCATATCAATTCTTGGGTAGTATGGTTGAAAATGAATATATACAGCCAATAACCGCTCTTATGGATGATGATTCTCTCTCTATTATAGACAATTATGATGAATCAGATATTATTGAGGCTATGTGGAAAGCATCCGGTGATTGGAAAGATACTTTATATGGAGTGCCGGCAAATTCTTGTATTATGTTTTTTGGATATAGACAGGATTTGTTTGAAAACGAAGAAGAACAAGAAGCATTTAAGGAAGCATATGGTTATGATTTGGAAGTACCCACAGATTGGGATTCCTATAGAGATATAGCAGAATTTTTTACAAGAGCAAAAGGCGAAACATTGGCGGGTGAAGCACTTCAAACGGATTTCTATGGAGTATCTATGTCAGGAAAACGCCATAATGCAACAACTTGTGAGTGGATGAACTATATGTGGTCTTTTGGCGGTGGAATTTTTGATGAAGCTGGTAATATCTCTATCAACAATGAAAAATCGGTAGCTGCTTTAGAATATTATAATGACATTACTGAATATGCACCTCCGGGAGTTACATCTAAAACATGGGATGAGCAGACAACAGAGATGCAGCAGGGCATTGCAGCTATGGCAATTATGTTTAATGATTGTGCACCGGCATTGGAAGATGAGGAAGCCTCTGCTGTGGCAGGCAAAATGGGGTATACAGCTATACCGATTGGAGAGCAGGAAGCGGCTCATTACGGCGCATGGGGATATTATATCCCTGCGGATTCAAAGAATCCGGAAGCGGCATGGGTATTTCTGCAATGGTTCAATACTCCGGAAATACAAAAAGCAATTGCTTTGGAGGGAGGTTTTCCGAACTTAAAATCTGTATATGAAGATGAAGAATTAAAAGAAATTCCATATTGGGAAGCAAGTATGGATGCCTATAAAATTAGTACAACACGCCCAAGGATTGCTGAATGGAACACAATGGATGAAGCGCTCATGCTCCAGATATCTAATACACTTGCAGGAAAATACACTCCTCAAGAAGGTTTGGATAGTGTAGCGGAAAGCTTTGAAGAAATATTGGATGGTAAATTACCAGTTACATATCAATAATATTTCAATATAAAAAGGAAGAGGAATGTTGTGCGGGATTGATTTCTCAACTCTTCCTTTTTAGGAAGGAACAACTGTATGTTTTATAGGAAGAAAAAAAAGCTTAAAAATTACAATTCGTTGGCAATGTGTTTCCATATACCGACATTTGTTACATTAACATTTATAACGCTTATTCCAATTTTATATACTGTATGGTTAAGTTTCTATGATTATCAATTGGCAAATCCAGGTAGTGAGAACGTTTTTGTAGGATTTAAAAATTATGTTGCATTATTTTCCGATACAGAATTAATTCATTCAGTAAGGATAACTTTTACATTTATGTTTGGTGCGGTTGTTTTGGAGGTGATTATTGGAATTTGTCTTGCATTATTATTGAATACAATTCCAAAACTGCGTCGATTATTTACCTCATTAGTGCTAATTCCGATGATGATAGCACCTCTGGTAATTGGCTTAATGTTTAACTTTTTTATAAATCCTCAATTTGGTCTGTATGTGTGGCTGGTACAGAGATTACACCTGCCATTGCCTACAATCCTTACAGATAATTCAATAACGGCTTTGATTGTAGTAATTATTATGGATGTATGGGAATGGGCACCATATTTAGGGCTGGTATTTTTGGCAGGACTACAGTCGATATCGGGAGAATATTATGAAGCAGCGAAGGTAGATGGAGCATCGGGCAGACAAATATTTCGCTATGTGACCTTACCTTTAATGAAACCAATATTAACGGTTGGAATTCTGTTAAGAGCTATGGAAATATTTAAGGAATTTGATAAGCCTTATATACTTACAGGCGGTGGTCCGGGAAATGCGACAGAAGTGATAGATTTATATACGTACCGTCAGGCTTTTGTGTCGTTTAAATTCAGCTATGCGGCAGCAATATGTGTGATACTGTTTATTATATTGGTAGGCTGCGGGATGATTTATCAAAAGATAGCTATGAGAGGTGATGGTGAATGAAAAAAAATCGAAGAATAAAACTTACGTTTATATATTTGACTCTGATTATATTTCTGGTAATTACACTACTGCCATATGTTTGGTTAATTATTACTTCGTTTAAGACAAGGATAGATGCATTTTCAATTCCTCCAAAACTGTTTTTTAAGGCAACATTGCAAAATTATTATGATGCATTTATAACTAAAGGGATGCTGAGTAATCTTAAAAATAGTCTGATAGTTATGCTTGCGACAGTAGGAATCGGAATGGCATTTGGGCTGCCGTCTGCATTTGCGTTTTCCAGATTTCCAATGAAAAAGGATAAAATACTTTTGAACTATTTATTAGGAACCAGATTCACACCCTTTGTAGTATTAGCATTACCACTATATTTGATTATGAGTAAAATAGGACTGCTAAATAGTTTTGCTGGAATTATTGTTGCACACGTAGCGTTTAATCTTCCATTTGTGGTTTGGATGATGAAGGGATTTTTTGATGCAGTTCCAAAAGAAATTGATGAGGCAGCCAGAATTGAAGGTTATTCATGGTTTCGGGTATTTCTATCCATTGATATACCTTTGGCTAAAAGTGGATTGGCGGCAACAATGATATTCTGTGCAATTAACTCGTGGAATGAATTTCTAATGGCGTTAATATTAACAGGGAGAAATACGGTTACCATGCCAGTTGCTATTCCTGGTCTTATGACCCCGCAGGGAACACTTTGGGGACAAATTGCGTCGGTAGGAACCGTGATTACGATTCCAGTTTTAATACTCGCAATTATAGTGCAAAAGCATATGATTTCGGGGATGACCATGGGTGCAGTAAAATGACGGAGGTTTATGCATGAATTCTATTATTCAAAAAGATAAAAAGTATGTCATTCAATGTTATACTTCAGATGAGATAGTCTTTCAAAATGCAAGAGGAATGTATTTGTACGATATGAAGGGAATGCCTTATCTGGATTTTTCAGGGCAATTCTCAGCTTGCAGCTTAGGACATGGGAATCAGGAATTAATACAAGCATTGGAACAGCAATTACAAAAAATTGTATCTGTAACATCCATGTATCCAACAGAAGAAAGAGTAAAAATAGCGGAAAAATTAGTAGAAATTACTCCTAGTGGATTGGAGAAAGTGATATTTGGATGTACTGGGTCAGATGCAAATGAACTGGCTTTGAAAATAGCGAAATATTATAAGGGGGGAGGAAGGATTATTTCTTTTCGCAGAGGATTTCACGGATCTACAGCGGGTTCTGCAGCTGCTACAGGTAAGTCTGAAATGATACAAGAAAATGCAGGAATTTCAGAACTTTTGCCAAGAGGATTTATTCATTCGAGCCCTCCTTATTGCCATCATTGCGATTTCGGAAAGGAGCCTGAATATTGTGAAATGCAATGTTTAAAATATTTAGAGCAGACCATGCTGCATGAAGGGGGAGATAAGATAGCGGCCATTATCATAGAGCCAATTTTTGCGGCCGGAGGAGTGATTGTGCCGCCAGACGGATTTTTACAAGGAGTAAGGGAACTGTGTAATAAATACAAAACGCTCTTAATCTTTGATGAAATAGTTACTGGTTTTGGGCAAACAGGTGATATGTTTGCATGCCATTATGAGGGGATAGTTCCGGATATTCTGGTACTGGGGAAAGCACTTACAAGTGGTTATGTACCGGGTTCTGCGATTATAGTAAAGCGAGAAATTGGGGAAGCGGTAGACACAATTTCACTTCATGGACATACCCATTCCTGTTATCCGCTTATGTGTACGAGTGCATCAAAAAATATAGAGATTATTGAAAGAGAGAATCTAACAGAAAATAGCCGAGCCGTAGGGCTGTATTTACAAGAAAAACTTTTGAAATTAAAACAAAAATATGAAATTATAGGTGATGTCAGAGGAAGAGGTCTTTTGCAAGGATTTGAGTTAGAGGAAACAGCTGCTATAGATTCCAAATACTCATTTGGTCAAAAACTATATAAGACAATGCTTAAAAGAGGACTTATCACAGAACTGGAAAGCAGAAAGAACTTAGAAAATGTTGTGATAGTTATGCATCCGGCATTGATCGCAACAAAAGACGATATAGACAATGCGATAGAGATTATTGATCAATCTATGCTATATTGCTTATAATTGTTTTCTTTTTGTTAAATTATGGTATTATGAGATAAAATATGTAGAAGGGCGGTTATCCAATGGGGGATAAACAAAAAATATTGACAAAAGAATTATTGACTGTAAATAATATCAGATTTAATAATAAAGTGAACATCCTTTCCAATATCGTAAAATCTAAAGATATTACAAGGAATGACTTGGCAAGAGAGAACCAGATTAGTATTATGACAGTCAAGCATATTGTTGATGAACTGATAGAAGATGGAATTATAGAAGAGCATATGTGCAAAACGCTTGTTGGAAGGAAGCCTATGGCACTAAATATCTCAAAAGAATACGGTAATGTGATCTGTGTTAATTTGACATCTATTGATGTAATCAGTTACATAATATATAACATTGAGGAAAAAGTTTTAGCAAAGGGGAAAATAGAATTTCCCAGGAAACCAAAGCCTTATAAAGACAATTTGCTGTACGCTATAAATAAAGTAAAGGCGAGTCTACAGAAGATTCCCACAAAAACAATTGGTATTGCTGTTTTTGTTCCCAGTGCATACTATGAAGAACAAGATCTTGTGAATTATGATTTAATAGCAGATTTTAAGGATTTGCATATCAAGGAGATGTTTCGTAATCAATTTAATGTTGACAATGTTTTAGTTCTGCATGATGCTTTTGCTGCTGCAATGTCAGAATATGAAAGTGCAAATACATCAACAGAAAGCCAGTTTTATTTTTATTGTGGTTCGGGTGTTGGGGGATTTATGATTTATAAAGGAGTCACGATTATGGGAGAACATCTAGTAGCTGGTGAGGTCGGAAAGATGATTTTGTCAATGGACGCAGATAATAAAAAAGTGATAACTTTAGAAGATGCAGTTGCCATTCCAAGTGTGATGGAAAAGATTAATCGGATCTATCCGAATATGAAATGTGAAGAAGCATTCGAAAAATATGGGCAAGGGGATAAAAAAATTCAGGGAATACTAAATGAAGCTTTAGATATTATTGCTAAGGTACTATATAATATACTTTGGATTTATAATCCGACGAAAATAATAGTGGACAGTTATTTTAAACAATATAGTTATTTGATAAAGCAGAGAGCCAAGACATTTATAGAATGTTTTAAAGATGAGTCTATCCCAATTGATGTTGAAATATGTTTAGCGCGATATGATGAGTATCATATGATGAGAGGATGCTTTAAATTAGCATTAGAAAAATGGATAGAGGAAATTGCTTTGAAGGGGGAAGCACATTGAGTGAAGTTATTATTGGTATGGATCTGGGAGGGACAAACCTAAGAATTGGCTCGGTTACGTCTAATAATCAGGTAGAATACCCAAAGGTTGTTAACAGCCAGATTATCGCTAAAGCAGAAAACCCCCTTGAAAAACTTGGAGAGATTATTAAAAAATATGTTGAAAAAAATAAATTAGCAGAGATTAAGGCGATTTCTATCGGGGTACCATCATCGGTTGATGCTGATCATGAGACTGTTATTTGTACGACTAATATTAGAAATTCCAGAGATGAGGCTATTTTTCAACATACAAATATTGCTGTCTTTTTAAGAGAAATGTTTCAAGTACCAGTGTTTATAAATAATGATACAAATAATATTTTATTGTATGATGTATACGCTCATAATTTAGAAAAGCAATCAGTAATTATAGGCATTTATATAGGAACTGGAGTTGGAGTATCTGTCCTTATTGACGGGAAAAATTTTAACGGTACGAATGGAGCCGCATTAGATATTGGTCATATTCCGTTTTATACAGGAGATGCTATATGTAGTTGTGGGAAACGGGGATGCTGCGAATGTTACGCTTCCGGGTGGAGACTGCAGCAGATACGAGAAGATTTTTATCCTAAAGCAGATATCAGAGAACTTTTTACATTACATAAAAATGAAGAAACGCTCAAAGAATTCATCTATTCCTGCGCACATATTTGTGCGATTATGGCTACGGTATTTAATCCAGCTACTATGATAGTAGGCGGAGGCGTTATAGAAATGCAAGACTTTCCAAAGGAGGAATTTGAAAAGCAAATAAATCAGAATACAGGAAGGGATGTTATGTCCTATGGATTCCAGTATGTGTATTCAGAACCTTTTGCCGGAAAGGGAGTTATTGGAGCTGCAATATTTGCAAAACAAATGATAAAGAAGTAGAGTTCTGCATTATGGAAAGGAGAGATATATAAATGATTATCCATAAAGCAAAAGATTATGAAGATATGAGCAGAAAAGCAGCCAATATTATATCCGCTCAAATAATTATGAAACCAAAGGCAGTTTTAGGTCTGGCAACAGGGGCTACCCCAACAGGAGTATATCGTCAGTTAATAGAGCGGTATCAAAAAGGAGATGTAGACTTTTCACAGATAGCAACTGTTAATTTGGACGAATATAAAGGACTATCCAGCAATAATAAGCAAAGTTATCATTATTTTATGAACAGGTATTTATTTGATCATGTGAATATTAATAAGGGAAATACATATATGCCGAACGGATTGGAGGAGGATGAAGCATTTGAATGTAACCGCTATAATGAAATTATTCACAGCATAGGAGGAATTGATCTGCAATTGTTAGGTATTGGTGAAAATGGACATATTGGGTTTAATGAGCCGGGTGAAGTTTTTGAAAAAGGAACTCATTGTGTTGCCTTGGCTGAGCATACCATAAAGGTTAATGCAAAATTTTTTAGCAGTGTGAAAGAAGTGCCGACTCATGCGTATTCCATGGGAATTAAGAATATTATGTCTGCAAATAAAATTTTATTAATAGCTTTTGGTGTTAGCAAAGCGAAAGCACTTTATGATTCTTTATTTGGACCTATTGTACCAAATGCGCCGGCATCTATTCTGCAATTGCATAATGATGTGACAGTCGTTGCGGATGAAGAAGCCCTTTCGCTTGTTTGACCAACTGGATAACTTTTGTGAGCTCAATGGAGAGTTTTTTGAATAAAGGGCTTGAAATTCATAATCTTTTAAGGTATAATACAGTTTGTCTCAAAATTGGGCTATCGCCAAACGGTAAGGCAACGGACTCTGACTCCGTCATCTGAAGGTTCGAATCCTTCTAGCCCAGTAAAACGTAGTCCCAGGCGGTTAGCCTGGGACTTTGCTTTTATTATTAAGAGGAAGGGCAATATTATGAAATACACATTTGACAGCCGGATAAGATACACTGAGGTTGGAGAAAATCAAAAAATAACGCTGCCGGCAATCTTGAATTATTTTCAGGACTGCAGTATCTTTCATTCGGAAGATGTCAATCTTGGGATTAATTATCTGGCAGAAAATAAAAGAGTGTGGCTTTTGTCTTCCTGGCAGATTGTGATTGACCGGTATCCCGCGCTGGGAGAGGAAATTACAATTTCTACATGGCCTTATGAATTCAAGCGGTTCTTTGGAAAAAGAAACTTCACCATGAAAACCTCCGCAGGGGAAATGGCCGCATATGCCAATTCTTTATGGATATATATGGACACTCAGACAGGTCTGCCGGCGACTGTTGCAGAAGCAGAACTAAAAGGCTATCAACTGTATGAAAAATTGGAAATGGACTATGAAAAAAGAAAGATTCGCATTCCCGGGACTGGTCAGATAAAGGATGGATTTACTGTACAAGCCAGCCATTTGGATACAAATCATCATGTAAATAACGGACAATATGTGCAAATGGCATTGGAATGGGTGGCCAATAATTTTGTCATTCATCAGATGCGTGCGGAATACAAAAAGCAAGCGGTACTGGGAGATTGGATCATCCCTAAAGTATGTGAACAAAAGGATTGCTATCTTATTACATTGTGTGATAAAGAGGAGAATCCATATGTGATCATAGAGTTCCGGTAATAAGGAGGAAATATGTTTCAGATAGGAAGAAAACAAAAATTAGTAATAGTAAGAAAAGTATCGGTTGGTGCATACCTGGGCGAAACTGCCAATGCAGGAGAAAAAGAACGGATCCTGCTTCCCCAAAAAGAAGTTCCTAAGGATGCTGAAACAGGCGATGCCCTTACCGCATTTATCTACCGGGACTCTGAGGATCGGCTGATCGCAACGATAAGAGAGCCTATGCTGCAGCTGGAGGAGACGGCGGTATTAAAAGTGGCACAGGTAGGAAAGATAGGTGCATTTTTAGACTGGGGACTGGAAAAAGATTTGCTGCTCCCCTTTAAAGAGCAAACGAAAAAAGTGACAGAGGATGAAGAGTGCCTGGTGGCTCTATATCTGGATAAAAGCAGCCGTCTTTGCGCAACGATGAAAGTATATCACTATTTACGTATGAATTCTCCCTATATTATCGGAGATCAGGTAAGCGGAAGAGTATATGAAATCAGTGGTAATTTTGGCGTCTTTGTAGCAGTGGATGACCGATATTCGGCGCTGATTCCCATACGGGAAGCGCAGGGGAATTATCAAGTCGGGGATATATTAGAGCTGCGCGTAACAGATGTAAAAGAAGATGGGAAATTAAGTGTAAGTGCAAAGCAAAAGGCATATATGCAAATGAACGACGATGCAGATGCAATATTAAGTGTTATTGAGGAATTTGCGGGTGTTTTACCTTTTGATGATAAGGCTTCACCGGAAGTGATAAAAAGAGAGTTCGGGCTGAGCAAAAATGCCTTCAAGCGAGGGATCGGGCATTTGTTAAAAGAGAAAAAAATAGAAATCAGAGATGGACGTGTGTATAAAATATGACTACAGATCTGTTAATATCCCGGATGGAGGATCTGGCAGCTTTCGCGGATCAAAGAGGTGCCGCAGCTTCCCGTTTTCTTACACCGACGCAAAGAGAGCAGATTTCACAATATTTTTCTAACAGAAAAGATGTCCGGCTTGTATTTGACGGAGGCTTTGAAGGTGCCGAACGTACCCGGGCAGTTTTTCTAAATCCGGTGTGGGGTACCTGTGACCGGGAAACCTTGATTGCGGCATTTAAAATTGAATATCGGCAGAAAGACACGGTTGGGCATCGGGATATTCTGGGATCCTTATTAGGTCTTGGCATTGAACGTGATACGATTGGTGATATTGATGCGAAGCATGTTCCGGCAGTATTTGTCTGTCTGAGTGAAATTGGAGATTTTATTTCAGAAAATCTTACCAAGATCGGACGCGTCGGAATACAGGTGATCCGAATCAATCCGGAGGTACTTCCTGCAAAGACAGAGATAATGGAAGTAAAGACGGCAACAGTTGCATCTATGAGATTGGATGCAGTAGTCAGCGCAGCTTTTGGAGTATCAAGAACAGAAGCATCCAGGCTGATTACGATCGGACTGATTCGCTATAATCACGTAGTATGTCAGCAGCAGACAAAGGTTGTGACAGAAGGAACCCTGCTTTCTGCCAGAGGATATGGCAGGGCAAAGATTACGGAGATTTGCGGCACTTCCAGAAAAGGGC
>Ga0153983_1000116_pt1 | contig 18703 bp, 14 predicted proteins | sample TSGA067MetaG_FD_104693 | JGI IMG/M metagenome (GOLD analysis project Ga0153983, IMG submission 104693) | Attine ant fungus gardens microbial communities from Georgia, USA - TSGA067 MetaG | ecosystem: Host-associated > Fungi > Mycelium > Unclassified | place: USA: Georgia, Alexander Wildlife... | reverse complement strand
TCAAAAGAATTGCCGGAAGAATGCAGGTTGGTACAAAAACAAAAGAAGTGCCTCAAATAGATGATACCAGCTTAACATACAAAAGCCTTCTGATGCCAGACGTCATCTTTTGAAGCGCTTACTGATGAAATGTAGTTTGGGTGGCAAAATAGTTGGAAATATAAGGAGACTGTGTATAAAAATGGAGGATAAGAGAATATGAAATTAAAAAGAATGATGAGTTTATTAATGTGCTTTGCGATGCTTGCGTCTGTTGGATTTAACAATCCACAGAATTTACTGACAGTACAGGCAGCAGAAATAATTGGTGAAGCGGAAGAGGAAAGTCAGTATGAGGTGGAAATAGAAGAAGCAGAGAGGGGGACACAAGAAGAGACAAAGGAACTTGATGAGGACACTGAATCCCAAGATACTGAGGAGATTATTGAAAATGAATCCGAGGATATTCAGCAGGTAGAAGAAAGCAATGATATATATGTAGAAGAAGAGGAGATTCAAGAGCGTGATGAGATGATAGAAGATGAAAACAGTTATGCACGGATCGCTTCCATAGCAATTAATAGTACGAACTTTCCGGATTCTGTGTTCAGGGAATATGTTAAGGAAAATTTTGATTCTAATGGCGATAATGCATTAAGTGAAAGTGAACGAAATGCAGTCACCGGTATTGATGTAAATTATTATAGTATTAAAAATATTCAAGGGATTGAGTTTTTTTCTAATTTAGAATCTTTGAAGTGTTACAATAGTAGTCTGACGAGTATAGATGTTAGTAAGAACACGAAACTAACTTCTCTGAATTGCGAGTCAAATAATCTGACGAGTATAGATGTGAGTAAGAATGCGGCACTAACTGAGTTGAATTGTTCTTCAAATAATCTAACAAGTATAGATGTAAGTAAGAACGCAGCCCTAACATCTCTGGAATGTGACTTCAATGACCTGACCAGTATAGATATAAGTAAGAATACGGCACTAAGTTCGCTGTATTGTTGGGATAATAATTTGACAAGTATAGATGTCAGTAAGAACACAGCCCTAACTTCTCTGAATTGCTCTTATAATAATCTGACGAGTATAGATGTCAGTAAGAACACGAAATTAGCGGGGCTGTCTTTCTATGGTAATAATTTGACAAGCATAGATATAAGTAAGAATACGGCTCTAATAGACCTGGGTTGCTCTTATAATAATTTGAAGAGTTTAAATATAAGTAAGAACACGAAACTAAAATGGATGTGGTGTGCTTATAATGATTTGAAGAGTTTAGATGTAAGTAAGAACACTGAACTAACTGAGTTGTTTTGCGGTAATAATAAATTAACCAGCCTTACTGGAGTACAAAACCTTACTAAGCTTTATAATTTATATGTAGCCAATAATCTGCTGACGGTTCTTCCAGACATGACAAAATTGACGGAGTTAGGTTCATATTTTGACGGAGTTAGGTACGTAAGTTTTCAAAATAATTATCTATCTGGAAGCGAACTAAAAAGCAAGTTACCGTCACATCTTTTGAAACAGACGGATTGGCTGAAAATACAAATTGACAGCCAGTACCAAAAAACTGCTATCCCCACAAATTTAACCTCAACAATAGCAAGTACTTCTTCTATCAAATTAAATTGGGCAAAAGCGGCAGAGGCAGACGGATATAGAGTATATATATCCACCAAAAAGGACAGTGGATACACAGCATTAGGTAACACAGCAGGCACCTCTTATACATGCAAAAGCCTAAATCCGGGAACCACCTATTATTTTAAAATCCGATCCTATAAAACGGTATCCGGCAAAAAGATATACAGTTCCTATACATTGGTAATATCAAAAAAATTAACTGTACCTACACCAAAGAATGTTAAAGTAAGCAATAGCAGTGCCACTTCCTTAAAAATATCATGGAGTAAGGTATCCGGTGCCACTGGTTATCAGATTTATCGTGCAGATAAGAAAACTGGCACCTATAAAAATATAAAGACAATAACATCCGAAACAACAACATCTTACACTGATAAGAAGCTAAAAAATGGTAAGAGCTATTACTATAAAATAAGAGCTTACAAGACGGTTAGTGGAAGCAAAAAATATAGTAGCTTTAGCAATGTTCTTTCTAAGAAAGTTGCTTTGAGTAAACCAACAGTGACCGCCAAAGTGAAAAATTCTTCCTCCATCAGTCTCAGTTGGAAGAAGGTATCCGGTGCAGCAAAGTATGAAATTTACCGTGCCACAAGCCAAAACGGTAAATATACAAAGATTAAGACGGTAACAGGAACGACGTATACCAATAGTAAGTTAAAAACAAACAAAACTTATTATTACAAGGTAAAAGCTGTGCAAAGTTCTTATAAGAGTGCCTACTCTACCGTGAAATCGGCGAAGACAAGTAAATAGGTTTGTGAATATATTAGAAAAAACATAAGGGAAAGGGAATGATGAATTTGAAGAGAATTGTGAGTTTATTTCTGTGCACTGTTTTAGTTTTGACTATGGTAATCAGCCATCCACAGGTCATACTGACAGCAAAAGCAGCAGAAATGGGAGAAACAGCAGAAACGGGCGGTGAGGTGCAGTTCGAAAATCAGGATACGATTGATGAGAGTACCGTAACCGAGACTGAGAGTATTGCAATCGAAGAAACAGAGTCAGGCGAAGAAGAGCAAATTTCAGAAGAAACGATAGGCAATACCCCTGACACAGCGATGAGTGAAATTAAAAACAATCAATCAGCAGAGAGTGAAACTGGCGAAACAGAATCCGAAGAGATTCAAACCGAAGAATCTAAGGAGCAGGCTGCCGATTTTTCTGTCAGCGTACGTTCTGCAACAGTAACAGTGTCTACGTTCTCAGCTTTGCAGTCTGCAATAAACAATGCTGCTGATGAGACAGAAACAATACTTGAAATTTCAAGTAATTTAACATTCACATCAACAATTACAGTTCCCGCTAAAAAGAAGATAACCATACAGTCGGTTTCAGGAAAAAGCTTTGTGCTCACTTACGCAGCAGGACGTCATTTTCAGGTGGAAGGAAGCCTGACGCTTAAAGACGTTTTGTTGAATGGGAATAATAAAGGCGGCGGCATTTATGTAAATGGTGTTCTTACCATGAACAGTGGTGCTGTCATTGAATGTGCAAAAGCAGATATCGGTGGCGGCGTATATGTGAGTGGCACATTTACAATGAATGATGGGGTAATCCGAAATAATTCTACAGGCGGAACGAAGCCCTTTGGCGGTGGTGTCCATGTTGAACTTGATGCCAGCTTTACCATGTCAGGCGGAGAGATTTATGGAAACAGTGCCACATATGGAGGAGGCGTAGACGTAGATGGCAGCTTTACGATGACCGGTGGTAAAATCCGGGATAATACTGCAGGTTACGCAGGAGGCGGTGTAGGTGCCCATGATGGAACATTCACGATGAAAGGGGGAAGCATTAGTTCTAATTCTGCTGTTAATGGCGGCGGAATAAATATTAATGACACCTCATCGATGACAGGAGGTTCGATAAGCAATAACGAAGGAGCCGGCGTGTATATATACCCATATGGAACATTTAATATGAATGGCGGGACAATAAGTAATAATAGCGGTTCAGGTATATATGTTAATTCTGGTACTTGTAATATAAATGATGGAATTATTACTAATAATACAGCATCAGACGGTGGCGGAGTATTCGTATCACAGGGGATTTTAACGATGAAAGGCGGAAGTATTGATAGTAATACGGCGACTAAAACTGGTGGCGGTATTTATATTAATGATAATGCTGCAGACGCTGCTTTGATATTGAAAGGCGGAACCATCACTAATAACACGGCTGGTAGTGCCGGAGGAGTATATATTGGATCTCTTTACGCAATTACCGGTGGAAGTGTCACAAGCAACAATCCGGACAATATTGTGTATGGTACTAAAAATTCTTCTAAGATTTCCCAGCCAACGAATTTAACTGCGAAAGCTGCAAGTGCATCATCTATTAAAATCAGTTGGACAAAAGCAGCTGGCGTAACGGGATATGAGATATGGTACACAACTTCTGAAAACGGAACATATAAGGAGTTGAAAACCACAACAGAAAGCAGCTATGAGCATACAGGGTTGGAGGCAGGAAGTACATACTACTATAAAGTCAGATCCTATATAACCGTATCCGATACGAAAATATATGGTTCCTATACCGCCCCCAAATCCAAGGTAATGCTGCAAATACCTTCGAATGTGAAGTTGACAAACAGCAGTGCCACCTCCCTTAAAATTTCCTGGTCAAAGGTGAAAAATGCTTCCGGATATGAAATATACCGTGCAGCAAGTAAAAGCGGCACATACAAAAAAATAAAGACGATAACCTCCGGCACGGCCACATCTTATACCAATGTAAAACTGACAAATAATAAAACTTATTATTACAAGATCCGTGCCTATAAAACCGTCAGCGGAAACAAGAAATATGGCAGTTACTGCAGCATTCTATCCAAAAAGGTGGCTTTGGCGAAAACCACACTGACGGCTGTAGCAAAGAGTAAAACCTCCATCAAACTTAGCTGGACGAAGGTGTCAGGGGCAACAAAGTATGAAATTTACAGAGCCACTAGCAAAAATGGCACTTATAAGAAAGTGGCAACGGTAAAAACATTGTCTTATACCAATAAAAAGCTAAAAAGCAATAAGACATATTACTATAAGGTAAAAGCTGTGCAAGGTTCTTACAAGAGTGCATACTCAGTGGTTCAGTCTACTAAGACAATAAAGTAGTTATTTGGTATGACTTATATATAAAATGGAGGATGAGAGCGTATGAAATTAAAAAGAATGATAAGTTTATTAATGTGTTTGGCGATGCTAGCTTCAGTTGTATTCAATAATCCACAGAATTTACTGACGGTGCAGGCAGCAGAGACAACCAGTGAAGCAGAAGATGAAAGTCAGTATGAGACAGAAACGGAAGAGTCCGAGGAGGAGGCTGAAACTCAAGAAAGTGAAGATGTCATTGAAAGTGACATAGAGGTTGAGACGTATTTAGAAGAAGAATTCGATGGGATTCAGGATGAAGAAGATAGCAGTGATACATATACCGAAGAAGAAGAAGCTCAAGAAAGCACTGTGACAACAGAAGAGGAAAGTAGTCATGGACGGTCGGCAACCGGTTCTGTAGAAATTAATGAAACGAACTTTCCGGATTCTATATTTAGAGAATATGTGAAAGTAAGATTTGATGCTGATGGAGATGATGAATTAAGTGAAAACGAACTTGATGCGGTTACCGAGATTGATGTAACGTATAAAGGTGTTAGTAATTTAGAGGGGATTGAATACTTTACGGTATTGGAGTCTTTGTTGTGTGGTAATAATTCCCTGACAAGTCTGAATGTGAGTAATAATCCGACCTTAGAGTATTTATCCTGTGAATGGAATGCCCTGACGAGCTTAGAGGTAAGTAATAATCCAGCCTTAGAGTATTTACACTGTGATTATAATGCCCTGACAAGCCTGGATGTAAGTAATAGTCCAGTCTTAGAGTATTTGATAAAAGAATATGGTGAAGAATTAGAAGCGGATTATTTACAGATGGGGCATCATGGTTATGGGGGCTTGTGTGATGAGTTTTATACACTTGCAAATCCAAAAGCGGCTTATTTTGATGCACCTGCCTTTTTGATGGAGGATGAATCGGGAAAATATGATAACCCTAAAAATGCTAAGTTTATGGAAAGTATAGGGAGTGAAGTTTTTAGCTTTAAAACAGCACCTAATAAAATTATATTGAAATAGTGTCATAGAATGAACAAAAGGCGAGATTACAGCAATCCTTCTTGGATTTTGTGATCACTGTCTTTCGCATTTGCACTTTAAAAAGCAGCAAATAAGACCTATCCGTTCATGCGTTTGCCGTGAGAACTTGGAAATATTTGTGGATTTATAGGCTTATATATGCTATAATAAAAAAGTTTAAATCGGGAAGGGTAGGTTAATGGACAAATTTCTTAAAATTGCTTTTGCAGTTATATTAAAAATTGTGCTATTTCCGTTAAGATTATGTAAAATCAAAAAAAAGTGTATCATATTTATAGGACTTACCGGAGGAAATACCTATGAATATTCCTGTAATCTCAAATATCTAAGTGAGTATATCCAAGATAAGCGGCCCAAGGAATTTGAAGTCTATTGGATAGTGAATGAGCCAGAGAAATATAAGGATATTGAAAAAAATCAAGGACTATGTTTTCTGAAACATTATACACTAAAATCTTTTTATTATTTAATGACTGCTAATGTAATTGTGTCAAGTGGAGCCTATATTCCATGGTTTTCTTTCCGTAAAAATCAATACGTTATCAATACCTGGCATGGAGGAGGAGCTTACAAAAGAATTGAAAATGCTAAGCCGGATGCAAACTGGCTAACCAGGAAACGTGCAGAGATTTCCGCAAAAAATATAGACTTATTTTTATCCAGTTCTAAGCTGACAACAAAATACTTGATTCGCGAAGCTTTTTTGTATCAGGGCGAGGTCATGGAAAAAGGAATGCCCAGAAATGACTGTATTGTAAGAGGAGAAACACAATCAGCTTCTCAGAGAGTACGGGCATATTATGGAATAGACAAAGATGAAAAAGTTATTTTATATGCGCCTACTTACCGTAAACCTAGTCAGGAAATAGTCTTAGAGGGAGAAAAACTGCTTAGTTTTTTGTCTGAAAATGGCGAAAAATGGCGGTTTTTGTATCGTATGCATCGTTATCAAACAGAGGATTCATATATGCGGGTGACTGGTGAAGAAATTCTGTCTGCAAATGATTTCCCTGATATGCAGATGCTCTTATGTGCAACGGATATATTGATTACGGATTATTCTTCGATGATATGGGATTATTCTTTTTTGTTTCGCCCATGTTTTTTGTTTGTTCCTGATTTAACCGAATATTTAAAAAGTACAGGATTTCATATAGATATTCATGAATGGCCTTTTCCACTGGCGAGAACCCAGAAGGAATTGCATCGACTCATCCGGCAATATGACTATGAAGAAAGCCGTAAGGCAATAGAAGAACATCATCTCCACCTAGGGAATTGTGAAACAGGACAAGCTTGTGAATACACTGCAAAAAGAATTTTTGATATATGTAAGGAGAAATAAAGTGAAAAGGGAGTGAAGTACATGATATCAGCAGTGATTTTTGCTGGTGGAGTAGGAAAAAGAATGGGATCTGCGGATATACCAAAGCAATTTTTGGAAATTGAAGGAAAATCAATTATTATCCGTACGATGGAGCATTTTGAAAAACATGCACAGGTAGATAAAATAGTAGTGGCATGTGTAGAAGATTGGATAAGTGAATTAGAAAAGCAAATCAAATATTATGGTCTTAAAAAAGTAGAGGCAATTGTTCTGGGAGGAGAAAGTGGGTTTACATCAATCCATAATGGACTTGTGCGGGTATCAGAATATTCAAAAGGAGAAGATATCGTACTTATTTGTGATGGAGTCAGACCGGTGTTAACAGAAATGCTGATTACAAATTGTATTTCAAAAGCAATGCGATATGAAACAGCCGTTCCGGTGACACCAAGTATCGACTCGTTATTATTTAGCGAGGATGGTAATGTGTGCCAAAAAAATTACCAAAGAAATTCTATGTATATTACTCAGGCGCCTCAAGGGTATACTTTGAAAAAAATCTTATGGGCTCATAAAGAAGCTGAAAAAAGAGGAATTGTAAATCCAATTTCATCTTGTGATCTTATAATAGAACTTGGAGAGCCGGTACATATATATAAAGGGAACAGGGAAAATGTAAAAGTTACGACACCTGAAGATTTGGATACATTAAGGGCACATTATTATTATCAGCATTATAAGTTATTTGCCAAGGAGGCACTAAAATATGGACTATAATCACCAGATGAAAAAAGTTGCAGTGGTCGGCTTATATGGGATAAAGAATGCCGGTGATATTATATTATGTGATGCCTCACAATATCTTATTAAGCGAGTAGAACAAAAAACTGAAATCATAGAAGTGGATGTTAATCCCCAAAAAGATTCCTTTAAAGGATTTGAGGTAATTCTGTTTATGATTTCCAGAATATTAATAAAAATATCTGAGTATTTATTCAGTTATAATAATTCCAGTTGGTTTCGGTATCGATTTGAATATTTTGTGTTTTGGCTGAAGATGAATCGGAAATTTAAAAAATCATTGAAAAATGCAGATGCGGTAGTATTTGCCGGCGGTGGCTTTTTAAAGTTTCGAACCCAGGGTCTTAATTATATTGTAGAGCAGATTGTAAAAATCGCAAAAAAGAATAATATACCCGTCATGATGAATGGCGTAGGAATCGAAGGATATGATGAGAAAGATATCAGATGTCAAAAATTGAAACGAGTCATTAATAACGATTGTGTCAAGATTATTACAACCAGGGACGATATTGATATTCTTCAGAATAATTATATTACAAATCCTAATATACAGACATCCCGTGTAGGGGATCCGGCTTTATGGGTTCCGGAATGTTATGGTGTAGAGCGAAAACAGCATAATGATAAAATTGGTGTGAACATTATCAGGGGAAAAATATTTCAGGCGTATGGGAATGATTTGTCTGAATTTGAGTTGATGAACTTTTATCTGAATCTGGTTCAGGGAATAGAAAGTAAAGGATGGGAATGGGTTTTGTTTTCTAATGGAATGAAGGCGGATCAAGTGTTTGGTCAGAGATTACTCCAAGCATTGAAATGCAAAGACGAGGGAAAACTACTTCCTGTACCAGGAGACACAATGGAATTTTTAGAGGCAATACAGGAATTTAAATGTGTATTTGGAGCACGTCTACATTCGTGTATTACTTCGTATGCTTTGGATGTGCCGGTAGTTGGAATGATCTGGAGCGAAAAATTACAAATATTTTCAGAAGTAATAGAAAAGCCGAAAAACTTCTTTTCAGAAGAAAAACTGAAAGTTGAAGATGTTTTAAACGCAATGGAGAAAAGCTTTGACGATAAATATGATTCGGATATAAGAAATAAACTGAGAAATTTGACATTACTCTATGTTGAAAAATTCATGAAGATGATATAGTGGAAGGACTCATATATGCTTAAAAAGATAGGCTATGAAAGCTACAAGAGAATCGTTGAAGGTAGATTTCTGCAGGAAGTAGTAAGATATGCTGGATTGATTGTTGGTTTAATAATAAAATTCATTATGCTTATTATTAAGAAAATTTTCTTTTTTATAGATTTTGGCATAGGAATTATAGGAAAATATATTTTAGCTAAGACGACATCTGTAGAAAAGGATAAAATAATGTTCCTTACCTTTCAGGGAGATTATACCTGTAATCCGAAAAAGATAGCGGATGAAATTATTAAACAGGATTTGGATTATAAACTTGTCTGGGATGTTAAAACACCATATCCTACAAATAGTTATCCATTAGAATTAAAATTTGCAAAGCATAACACGTACGAATTTTATAAAGAACTTGCATCGGCGAAAGTTATCATAGAGAATACGAACATTATAGAAAGGCTGGGAGTTTATAAAAAGAAGAATCAATATTTGCTTCAGACCTGGCATGGCTCTCTGGGGATAAAAAAACTTGATGGTGATGTGGTTATGGGATTCAGATGGAAACGGATTGCCAGAAAATGCCGGAAGTATGTAGACTATTGCTTGTCCAATAGCACCTTTGAGACAGAGGTGTTTGATTCCAGCTATTGGAAGGGTGTTCCTTCTTTACTGACCGGACATGCACGTAATGATGTTTTCTTTTATGGAGAAGAAGAAAAACGTAAAATGAGAAAAAAGGTAAGCAAATTTTTAGAGATAGCGGAAGATAAAAAGATTTTTTTGTTTGCACCTACCCATAGGGATAATGTGGACGAATTTTATCAGTCTCTTGACTATGAAAATATCAGGGAAGCATTAAAGGAACGTTTTGGAGGTGAATGGCATATTGTAATCAGGTTTCATAATAGACTGCGCAATGGAAGAGAGACTTGGATGAAAAGGCTGTCTTCTCATGTATCCGATGCAACAAATTATGAAGATATGCAGGAACTGCTGGTGAGTACAGAAGCAGGAGCAACTGACTATTCCAGCTGGATTTTTGATTTTATGTTATCGTATAAGCCGGGATTTATTGTAGAACAGGATACAGATACATTTGAAAAACAAAGAGGATTTTACTACCCGATTGAGACAACGCCATTTTCTAGTGCAAACAATAGTATAGAGTTAATCAATAATATCCGCAATTTCAATGATGAAAAATATCAAAAAGACGTTGAACAGTTTTTAAAAGACAAGGGTTGTATGGAGGATGGCCATGCCAGTGAGCGAATTGTCGAGAAAATCATAGAATTAATGGAAACGTAATTGGGGGAGACAGATTTATGGAGTATCAAGTGAAAAAAATTGTAAAAAATCAAATATATGAAGATACTATGTATATTGCAAAAACGGATATTGATTGGGATTGTTTTAAAGATAAAACGGTAATGATAACCGGCGCCAATGGTTTTATTGCATATTATCTGGTCTTGACGCTGCTTCTTCGAAATGATTTGTATAGTCAAAACATAAAAGTGATGGGAATTGTTCGAAATAAAGGAAAAGCAGTGAAAAAATATGGAAGTATTGCAAAACGAAAAGATTTTACTTTAGTCGAACTGGATGTTTGCAGTAATATGGATAAAGTAGGACATGCTGATTTTGTTATTCATGCAGCCAGTCAGGCAACGCCGTATTATTTTGAGAATGATCCAGTGGGAACATTAGAAGCCAATACCACTGGGACAACAAATATTTTGAAATATGCTTTAAAAGAAAAATCAGAAGCAGTATTAATGATATCAAGTATTAAGGTCTATGGAGAAATTTGCAATGGCAATGATAAAATTAAAGAAGAGGATTTGGGATATCTTGACATCACGTCTTATAAGAATTGTTATGCAGTAGGAAAACGGACAATGGAGACGTTGTGCAGCTGCTATAACAAGCAGTATGGTATAAATGTTAAAATCGCCCGTCCAAGTTATATCTATGGAGCAAGTACATTAGAAGATGACCGTGTATGGGCACAATTTTTGGCAAATATCATAAAAAAGGAAGATATATTATTAAAAAGCAATGGTGCAGCATACCGCTCATTTTGTTATGTGGCGGATACGGCTGCGGCATTGTTTATGGTTATGATGAAAGGGAGCAATGCAGTGCCCTATAATATTGCAGCAGAGCATTCAAATACGACAATAAGAAATTTTGCCAAGACGGCAGCAGCTGCTTTTCCAGAGCGTAATATGTCTTTGCGTTTTTCAAATAAAGAAGATGAAAAAGAGCCAGAAAGGCAAGGTGGAAAGATGACACCGGAGATACTTGACAACTCTAGTTTGGAATTACTGGGTTGGAAAGGAGAAATTAATTTAATAGAAGGTATCAGACGTTCCGTCAAAACAATGGAAGAAAAATAGAAGGTGCTATATGGAGACATTAATTACAATTATTAGGGAGCATGTGGAATATAGGAAGCATATCCTAAAATTAGCAAAGTCAGATATTGTCAGAACCTATCGAGCCGCAGCCTTGGGATGGTCATGGGCGATTATTAAACCGGCATTTAAAATTTTTGTGTATTGGTTTGCATTTGCGATTGGATTGCGTGCCTCAAAAGAGATTGCCGGTTATCCTTTCTTTCTCTGGTTAATAGCGGGTTTGATACCGTGGTTCTATATGAATGATATACTTAAGCAAGGTATCCATTCAATTAAAAAGTATAGTTATCTGGTAACAAAGATGCGATTTCCTATGTCTACTATTCCGACATTTGTAAGCATATCGAACGTATTTATCGATTTAATGCTTATTGCTGTAATGATTATTATTTATTGGGTAGCGGGATATCCACCGGATATTTATACCTTGCAATTAATATTTTATACTATTTGTATGTTTGTATTTTTTACCCTGCTGGCTATTTGTTTATCACCAATTGTTGCAATGAGCAAAGATTTTTATAACTTAGTCAATTCGACGATTGTTGGATTTTTCTGGTTGTCAGGCATCATGTGGGATGTCAATAGAATTGAAATTTTATGGCTAAGAAAATTATTAAAAATAAACCCTATCACTTATATATGTAACGGATTCAGGAATTCTTTGGTTTACAAAGTCTGGTTTTGGGAAGAGCCTAAAACATTGCTTGCTTTTTGTTTGCTAACCTTTATGGTGTTTATTGCAGCTATTTTTGTTTATAAAAGGCTAAGAAAAGATATTCCGGATGTATTGTAAGAAAGAAGGAGCAGATGGACAGTATTATAAAGTTTGAAAATGTAACCAAAAGTTATAAATTGTATAAAAATGAAAGAGCAAGGTTATTATCCGCCTTATTTAAAAATGTCAAGGTTCCTGTAAAAAAAGCAGTTGATAGCATATCCTTTGAGATTAAAAGAGGAGAAGCTGTTGCCATTCTTGGAAAGAATGGTGCTGGGAAATCAACGATTTTAAAAATTATTACAGGAGTCTGCTTTCCCACAAGCGGAGTCGTTGAGGTCAATGGAAGAGTCAGTGCATTGCTTGAGCTTACTGCCGGCTTTGATCCGGAATTTACAGGGCGGGAAAATATTTATCTGAAAGGGCAGCTCATGGGTCTGCAAGATGAGCAAATCAAAGAACTTGAGGAAAACATCATTGAATTTGCAGAAATTGGAGAGTATATTGATCAGCCGGTGAGAACTTACTCCAGTGGAATGAAGGCAAGGCTTGGGTTTTCAATTAATGTGAATATTAATCCGGAGATACTAATCGTAGATGAAGCATTGAGCGTAGGTGATGAAGAGTTTAAGAATAAATGTCTGGACAAAGTCAATGATATTATGGAAAATGAAGATGTTACCCTCTTATTTGTGACACATGCTGTTGGCATGGCGAAAGAGTTTTGTGAAAGAGGAATTGTTTTAAAAGCCGGAAAAGTTATGTTTGATGGTGAGATAGAAGAAGCATCAGAGGTGTATAGCAGAACCATTAAAAAGAAAAAGAAGAGGTAATGAAATGCGATCAAAAAAACAAGAGATTATCTTGTCTATTATTATGGCAATTATTTCTACTATAGGAATCACAATATCTCTGAATTTGTATGACACAAAATATGATAACCGATTTTTTGATACAGTGAATGGCTTTACCCGCTTTTTAACGGATATTTATTATTCCATGTCAAAAGACAGACTTAATCTTATGTTAATGGTAATTGGTATTACCTGCATTATTTATATGACATGGCAGATACCGAAAAATAAGAAGTCTAAGAAGTTATCGGCATGCATGGCAGGTCTTTTTTCTGTTTTTCATTTATTAGGGATATCCTTTGATAAAACAGATAGTTGGGATTTGCTCTTTGGCGGAGCAAAAGCCATGTTTAAAGCCGGTGTTAAATTTACGGGATATTTTATCATACTATATTGTGTTTTTTTAATGCTGTTTGCAATGGTAGATAAATATGTTATCAATATCGAGGATGAAGAACATGCATTTGAATTTAGCATGCGAAAGGCACTGAAAATGTGCATAACTTTCTTTGCATCGTGGCTGCCCTGGTTTATCATCTATTTCCCGGGAATTTCAACTTCCGATACGGCGCATCAGATATTGGCATATTTTCATTATAACGTTCGATTTATATTATTTTCACCGGCAGTGGGACAAGAGTATTATATTACTGCACATCATCCGCCGTTTATTACATTCTTAGTAGGTACGTTTGCTAAAATTGGTTTAGTATTTGGCGAAAATATAACCGTTGGTATGATGCTGTATTCTCTTCTCCAAATGCTGTTGTTCGCCGCTGTTTTTACAGCTGCAGTTATGTATTTACAGTATATTGGAGTTGGAAAAAGAGCGGGAAAATGGATAAAAATGATTTATATGTTTTATCCTTTGTTTATCTTATGGTCATTTACGATCGTTAAGGATACTCTGTTTTCTGTTATATGTCTTGCTTTGACGGTCGCATTAGTGGAGATTGTCCGTACGAACGGAGAGGTGTTAAAATACCGTCGTTTTGATCTGAGCCTGTTTATAATTATTCTTTTAACCATGCTGACGAAGAACCAGGGAGTTTATATTATCTTTCTCATTGGGATTGCTTTTTTGATTGTATACCGTAAAAAATATTGGAAACATATCTTGATGGTATTTGCCACCAGCCTAGTTTTATATCAGGGAATATATGTGAATATGCTGCTTCCGGCGTTAAATGTAATGCCGGGTGGAACACAAGAGATACTTTCGCTGCCGTTTCAGCAGACCGCTCGTTTTGTTAAGGAGCACGAGGAGGAAGTTACATCGGAAGAAGAAGAGATTATCAATCAAGTACTTGATTACGACAGTTTAGCAGAGCTTTACGATCCATTAAAATCTGATGCTGTGAAATTTACGTATAATCAACATGCATCAAGGGAGGAACTGGTGAATTATTTTAAGGTATGGTTTAAGCATTTGCTTAGACATCCGGGGACATATGTGCAGGCAGCAATAAACGGTTCTTATGGATATTTCTATACTGAGATTGAGCAATCCTTACCGTATTCTAAGTTCGTGGTCAAAACAGAAGACTATTTTGACTGGTTGGAAGAAAAGGGCTATTTGGAAAAGTTCGCAGTAGTAAATGTACCAGATGAAGCAGAATTGGCACAATTTGAAGTTGATGATATTGATGCGTTTTCACCAGTTAAAACAGGGATAAATGGTTTGTTTAAGTTAACATTGGAAGTTCCGGGGGTAGGATTATTGTTTACAATTGGATTTTATTCGTGGATGGTTATAATTTGCCTGGTGATTTTCATTTATCAAAAGAAGGGGAAATATCTGCTTGCCTTTTCACCTGTTATATTAAGTATGCTCATATTGATTTTGTCTCCCACATACTGTAATAGACGTTATATCATGCCGCTTGTCTTTGAACTGCCGTTTATGATTGGTTTTATATTTTACAAAGAACAGAAAATATCAGAGGAAGGACAAGGAGAAGCTATACAGGATATGAGAGCTTAGAATAGTAGTGATAATTACTATGAAAGGAAAAGTATAGAAATATACAGAAAGTAAAATGGATAAAATTGCTGTATTAATACCTTGTTACAATGAAAGTAAGACCATTGAAAAAGTAGTGGAAGATTTTAAAAGAGAAATACCGGAAGCTGTTATATATGTATATGACAATAACTCTACAGATGGAACTGACGAAATAGCCAGAAAAGCAGGCGCTGTTGTGCGGTATGAATATAGGCAGGGAAAAGGGAATGTGATTCGGCGTATGTTTCGTGAAGTAGATGCAAAATGTTATCTTATGACAGATGGAGATGATACCTATCCTGCTGAATTTGCGAGAGAGATGGCAGATGAGGTTTTGCAAAGAAATGTTGATATGGTAGTGGGAGACAGGCTATCGTCAACCTACTATTCAGAAAACAAAAGACCATTTCACAATTTTGGGAATTCACTGGTGAGAAAGGCAATCAATTTATTATTTAAAAATGATATCCGTGATATCATGACGGGTTATCGTGCATTCAGTTATCAGTTTGTAAAAACATTTCCAGTGTTGTCAAAAGGATTTGAAATAGAAACGGAAATGAGTATTCATGCAGTCGTAAAAAATATGTTTGTGGAAAATGTTGTAATTGATTACAGGGACAGACCGGAAGGAAGTGAATCAAAGCTGAACACATATTCAGACGGAGTTAAAGTTTTACTTACAATTATTAAATTGTATCGCACGTATAAGCCATTTGGTTTTTTTGGTTTCATTGCGTTGGTGTTGAGCATTATTTCTGTAGGTTTCTTGATTCCTGTTTTTACAACATACGTTAGAACTGGATTAGTACCAAATTTTCCGACATTAATTGTGTGTGGTTTTATATTAATGGCTGCGATACAATCATTTTTTGCAGGACTGATACTTCATACAATACAGCAAAAGAATCGACAGGATTTTGAGATGGAGTTACTGCACTTACAAAGTATGAAAAAGTTACATTAAGATTCAAGGGATTCTATATATTTTCAGCAGGAAATTTTTGACAGAGATGTAAATATTGTGTTATAATTCTTTAGAGAAGTATCATAGCCAGAGCAGACAAAGAAGAACAGTTTATACAAAAGATAAACTGCTCTGGATGTGATTCTTCTCAATTGTACCAATTCGCGGACGGATAGCCAGTATGTATATGGGGATTGTATCTTTCCCGGAAGCATGAAATGTGGACTTTAGGAATAAAATACAGCGAAAACAGCTGTACGTTTGACAACAACGATTATTTTTGGGCATGCTTCGCAGACCTTCCAAAGGAAGATTTTAAAAAAACAGTATGAAACGAGCATGGTTTTAGCCGGAAGAAGCATAGCACCTTCCAAGCTGCTGCATAGTGGCATGCCCGCAATCCGGGCAGATACGGATATCAAAATCCCAGACTGCTTTTAACAGTTCCACCATAGTCAGGCCGGCATAACGTTGTTTGAACCGCTGACATCCCTGGAGCCTGAAGATGACTTTCAGATTTTTGGATTTCATTCGATTATTGAGGAAGCCATAATAACGAATCTTTTGAAATCCGGAAGGAAGCACATGCATCAGGAAACGGCGGATAAACTCTTCATTGCACAGAGTGATTCTACGTTTGGGGCCACCGGGCTTTCTGCCTCTGGCAGAAAAGGTGACTTCTGTATCAGTTACAGAGAGAATCCTGCTGTTTGATATGGCAATCTTATGCGTGTATCTGCCAAGATATTCGATGGCATTGCCAAAGCCGTTAAAGGTTTCTTTTATGTAAGGGCACCAGTCTTTTACATAAAGGTTGTTTTTCCACTCTTTCCAGTAGTAGGAATTCTTCAGATTCCCACAGGAGGACGAAAACACCAGCCTTCCACTCTGATGATACGCATCCAGGCAGGCCAGATACTTGCCTTTGAATTTATCTCTCAGGACATGGACCGGGATAAAAAACTTTTGTTTGGACCTGCGTATCTGATGATCGGTCGTGAGACCGCCACCGGAGATGATACAGTGCATATGCACATGGAGATCAAGCTCCTGGTTCCAGGTGTGCAGCACCTGGATGATCCCGGGTGTTGCCCCGAGATACTTTTTGTCTGCCGATACTTCCAGAAGTGTATCGGCGCAGCATCTGTGAAGAAGGCCATACAGAAGCTTCTGGTTACAATAGATCAGAGGGTTCAGTTCATGGGGGAGTGTAAAGATCACATGGAAGTAAGGAGAGTCGATGACCTCCGCCCTGCGTTTGTCCACCCAGATCTCCTTCAAGACTGCCTGGCAGTTGGGACAGTTTCGGTTCCGACAGGAGTTATTGTGGATTTCTGTATGCCCACAGTCCGTACAGCGGCTGGCATTGTACCCAAGGCTTCCGCTTTTGCAAGTCATAATGGAATGTGCGACCTTCTCCTGGAGCGGAAAGGGATTTGAAGAAGCAAGATAATCCTGCCATCCGCATTCGAGGATCTGTTGGATAGTATAGTTAGCCATGATATTCACCTGCCATTGTGTCAAGAGGACTTACCGTCTGCGTGGTTCCATTAGAAGCGAGACTAACATAAATAGTTGTGGAATTCAGAGATTTATGTCCTAACAAGGCGTTAATCGTGAGCAGATCCGTCCCATTTTCGTAAAGATGTGTGCCAAAAGCATGCCGGAAGGTGTGACATGAAATACGATGTTCCCACCCCAGCCGTTTCTCGTGTTCCATGAGACGGGTTGGGATCACCTGGTGATCGATCGGTCTGCTTTTATCCCTACGCTGAGTGAAAAGCCAGTCAGAAGGACGTTGGTCAGCGGGGAACGAATAATAGTATTCCAGAATGGCATTCCATGCAGTAACAGAAAGGATCGCATATCTGGAAGAACGATTCTTGCATTGTCGGATAAAGATACGATTGTTGGAATGTTCAATATCAGAACATTTCAGGTGACGGACTTCACCGACTCTTAGGCCGGCAGAGTACATGATGGTGACGAAGGTCTTGATGCGGATATCCGGGATTGTAGAAATGAAAGTCCAGGTTTCCTTCTTTGAAGAAACGAAGGGCAGATACTCATCAAATTTTCTTTTCGGGAGCTGGGAGTCGATCCAAGGCTGATGTAAAACGTAAATAGAAAAGAAACGGAGCTGGGAAATGACAGCATTCATGGTCCTGTCAGAAAGGGCGCGATCTAACTGTAGCCATTTGACGAAATCACGAAGTTCCTGCCAGGAAACGGATTCGGGCTGTTTACAGAGGAATTTTGAAAGATAATCAAGATAGGCACGGATGTAGGTGGAATAGGATTTGATGGTGTGGTCAGTAAGACCACGGAGGGAGAGCATCTCCCTATAAGTATTGAAATATTTGTCCATAATGGGACCTCCTTTTATGATGGGATTGTCTTGAAGCAAAAAAATCATCATAACAGGTGGAGGACGAATAAAAAAACCAAATATGTAGTTGTTGAATGAGTCAAAAAATGATAAATTAAACATAGCGGTTTTGGAGTAGATGTTTGATGTTGTCTTGTGGTGATTCAACAATATAACATATACAAAGAAATCGCTACTTTTATTTAAAGAAAAATGGAATTATTTTAGAAAAAGTGGTGGAAACACGTAACTGGGACTAGCCGTCGCGCTAGCGACTTGGTACAAT
>Ga0153983_1000115_pt1 | contig 18729 bp, 23 predicted proteins | sample TSGA067MetaG_FD_104693 | JGI IMG/M metagenome (GOLD analysis project Ga0153983, IMG submission 104693) | Attine ant fungus gardens microbial communities from Georgia, USA - TSGA067 MetaG | ecosystem: Host-associated > Fungi > Mycelium > Unclassified | place: USA: Georgia, Alexander Wildlife... | reverse complement strand
TACTTGGAGGAATCCTTATGAACCCAGTTATTGATTTAACAAAAGAATATGGGATTGTACTGGAAGGCGGAGGAGCGCGAGGAGCCTATCAGATCGGTGTCTGGAAAGCGCTGCAGGAAGCCGGAGTGAAGATAAAAGGCATTGCCGGTACGAGTGTGGGGGCTTTAAACGGAGCGCTTATGTGTATGGGCGATTTAAAAAATGCGGAGGATGTCTGGAATACCATTACGTACTCACGGGTGATGAAGGTAGATGATAACGTGATGGAATCTTTGTTTAGCGGTGAAATAGGTTTTAGGAAGGCATTAAGCGAAGCCGCAGGGGTTCTGACAGAGGGTGGAGTGGATATTACCCCGCTAAAAGAGTTAATTGCCGGACACGTTGATGGAAGTGCGATTCAGGCTTCACCGATTGACTTATATGTGCAGACGTTCAGCGTGAATGAAATGAAAGAGATTGATGTCGACATGAAGCATGTGGAGGAGGAATTGATTCCGGATTTTCTTTTGGCAAGCGCCTATCTCTTTCCGATCTTTAAAAATGAAAAATTACATGGGAAGACATATATTGATGGCGGTGCGATTAATAATGTTCCGTTGGATTCATTGATTCGCCGCGGATATCAAGATATTATTACGATTCGTATCTTTGGGCCTGGGAGAGAAAAAAGAGTTAAAATTCCGGAAGAAACAAATATTATTTCTATTGAACCAAGAGTAAAGCTGGGGAATATTATTGAATTTACCAGCAGGAAAAGCCAGCGAAATATAAAAATCGGATATTATGACGGTCTGCGTGCCATTTATGGTCTAAAAGGAACGATATATTATATTGAAGAAAATGAGGAAGAGTGTTATTATTTAAATCAGTTGATTACCATTGATCCCCAAGTGTCGGAATACCTGATGGAGGTCTACCGGCAAAATTCGGATAAAGAGCTTACGATCCGCAATCTTACAGAAGCGATTCTTCCGGCGATGGCAATGGAATTAAGACTGCAAAAGACATGGACGTACCGCGAATTGTATCTGGCGATGCTGGAAGCTACCGCAAAGATGTGCAGGGTGCCCAAATATAAGGTGTACACGGTGCCGGAATTGCAGGAGGCAGTACACCATAAACTATACCGGCTTCACGACCAGGATATACCTGCTTTTATGCAGATTATTTCAAAATATATATTGATTTAGGAGGACAACATCGATGAATGTAAAAGGACGCAGTTTTTTAACATTAAAAGATTTTACACCGGAGGAAATCCAGGGGTTTTTAGATCTTGCAGCTGATTTAAAAGCAAAGAAGAAGCAAGGAATTACCGGAAATAGCCTGAAAGGCAAGAATATCGCTTTGATCTTTGAAAAGCCCTCAACCCGTACCAGATGTGCTTTTGTTGTTGCCTGTGTGGATGAAGGAGCTCACCCGGAATATTTAGGTGCCAATGATATTCAGTTAGGCGCGAAGGAAAGTGTAGAAGATACGGCCCGTGTGCTGGGACGGATGTTTGATGGAATCGAATTTCGCGGATTTAAGCAGGAGCATGTAGAAATACTGGCAAAGGATAGCGGCGTTCCGGTATGGAATGGATTGACGGATGAATATCATCCGACTCAGATTCTGGCAGATTTATTAACGATGCAGGAACAGTTCGGTACCTTGAAGGGACGAAAATTTGTGTATCTGGGAGACGGAAGGAATAATATGGCCAATAGCCTGATGATTGGCTGCAGTAAAATGGGTGTTCATTTTACGATATGTGCGCCTGAAAGCCTGTGGCCCCAGGAAGAGCTGGTACAGATTTGTGAAGGATATGCAAAGGATTCCGGTTCTGCGATTACATTAACAGAATCTCAGGATGGCGTAAAAGGTGCGGACGTGATCTATACGGATGTATGGTGCTCTATGGGAGAAGAAAATCAGGCAGCCGAGCGGATCGCATTATTATCTCCTTATCAGGTGAATAAAGCGCTTATGGAAAAAACAGGGAAAGCGAATACGATATTTATGCATTGCCTTCCGGCAGTAAAGGGAAATGAAGTAACAGAGGAAGTATTTGAATCCGGTCAATCCGTAGTCTTTGATGAAGCAGAAAACCGTATGCATACCATTAAGGCAGTTATGGTTGCTACGTTAGCGTAGAAATGATGAAAAGTGAAATATTAAAAATATTAAGAAAAAACGGCGGATATGTATCCGGACAAGAAATGTGTGAGATGTTAGGCGTATCCCGTACAGCTGTCTGGAAAGCTATTAAACAATTAAAAGAGCAGGGATACATGATAGAAGGGATAAAAAACCGGGGATACCGTCTTCTGGAATCTCCGGATGCAATGGATAAAGACGAAATAGTAAGCCGGCTTACTACGAATTGGATGGGAACTCCGCTTTTCTTTGCTGAAGAAACAGATTCCACAAACACCTGGGCAAAACGCATAGCAGAAGAAGGTGCTCCTTCCGGGACGGTTACGGTGGCAGACATCCAGAGTCAGGGAAAGGGAAGAAGAGGTCGGAGTTGGCAGACGCCCAAAGGGACAGCCGTCGCAATGTCCGTACTGGTAAGACCGGAGATTTTACCAGAGCAGGCATCAATGCTGACAATTGCAGCCGGGCTTAGTGTTGCCCAGGCAGTCCGTGAGGAGACAGGATTGAATGCAGGAATTAAGTGGCCCAATGATGTATTAATTTCTGACCGGAAAATATGTGGAATTTTAACAGAGATGAGTTCTCAAATGACATATGTTGACTATGTGATATGCGGGCTGGGCATCAATGTCAATACGCAGGAATTTCCGGATGAAATCAAGAAAACTGCTACATCACTTCGGCTGGAATGCGGGCATGCTGTAAAACGTGCGCTTTTGATTGCGCGTGTGCTTAAGAAATTTGAGATCAATTATGAGATATTTTTAAAGCATGGAGAACTATCAGAATTAATGGAAAGCTATAATGAGCTGCTCATTCACAAAAACAAAAAAATCAGAGTATTGGAACCCCAGAAAGAATACGAAGCCATTTCTTATGGAATTAATCATAAGGGGGAACTTCTGGTGGAAAGGGAAGATGGTACCCGGGCCTCGATTTACGCTGGGGAGGTATCCGTGAGAGGGTTAGGGGAGAATGCTTATGTATGAGGATAAAGTAGTGTTGTGCGGAGCCAATTCTTATAAAAAGAAATATTATATGAATGAAGATTTTGCAGCATTACCTTCCGACGTTCAGGATGAATTACAGGTCTTGTCTGTGCTGTTTACGGAAGAGATAGGCGGTATGCTGAGATTGGAATTTGATGAAGATGGGAATCTTCAGTTTTGTGTAGAGGCACTGGAATCAGATGCCATGTTTGATGAAATCGGAAGTGCATTAAAAATCAAAGAGATACAAAGGACAAAAAGGGAACTGCTGGAATCTCTGGAAATGTATTATCGGGTGTTTTTCCTGGGAGAAGACATTGAAAGTGGGGAGGAATAGATATGCTGCTGGTCATTGATGTGGGCAATACAAATATTACATTAGGAGTATTTGAAGATGAGGAACTGGCAGGTACATTTCGCATGACTACCAGACAGTCGAGAACTTCAGATGAATATGGAATTTTAATTTGCAGTATGCTGGAATACCAGGAAATCAGAAAGGAACAGATTCATGATGTAATTGTCAGTTCCGTAGTACCTGATATTATGTATTCGTTAAGCAGCGGCATCATTAAGTATTTTCACAAAAAGCCTATCCATATAGGAGCCGGGACTAAGACAGGGATACGGATCAATACGGCGAATCCGAAAGAGATTGGTGCTGACCGGATTGTGGATGCGGTGGCCGGATATGAATTGTATGGAGGACCTGTTCTGGTGATTGATTTTGGGACGGCGACTACGTATGATCTTATTTTGAAGGATGGAAGTTTTGTCGCCGGTATTACTGCGCCGGGAATAGAGACCAGTGCAAAATCCCTCTGGCAAGAGGCGGCTAAACTGCCTAAATTTACCATCGAAAAACCGGAGTCTATTCTGGCGAAAGAAACAATCAGCAGTATGCAGGCAGGGCTGGTGTATGGAAATATCGGGCAGACAGAATATATTATCCGGAAGGTAAAGGAAGAAACTGGATATGACAACCTAAAGGTGATTGCCACCGGCGGGTTGGGGAAGATCATTGCCCAGGAAACCGATATGATCGACATATATGACAATAAGCTGACATTAAAAGGGCTGCGGATTATTTATAAAAAACAAAAAGAATAAATAAGGAATTATAATTTATGATACTTAAAATCGGCACAGTCATGTTGGAGAACAATTTGATATTGGCACCTATGGCAGGAGTCAGCGACCTGCCATTTCGTTTGCTTTGTAAAGAGCAGGGCGCAGGACTGGTTTCTATGGAAATGGTAAGTGCTAAGGCAATTCAGTTTGGAAATAAAAATACGCAGGCGCTTATGGAGATTGCGCCGGGAGAAAACCCTATTTCCCTGCAGCTATTCGGATCGGATCCTGTAATCATCAGCGAGATGGCGAAAAAAATTGAGGAATTCCCGTTTGACATATTGGATATCAATATGGGCTGTCCGGTTCCGAAAGTAGTCAATAACAATGAAGGGTCAGCTCTGATGAAGGATCCTAAGAGAGTCTATGAAATTGTCAGCCGGACGGTAAAAGCCATCAAGAAGCCGGTAACCGTAAAGATCCGAAAAGGATTTCACGCAGAGACAGTGAATGCAGTAGAAATTGCAAAAATCGTAGAAGATGCGGGTGCAAGTGCCGTTGCGGTGCATGGAAGAACGAGAGATCAATACTATGCGGGAGAAGCCGACTGGAATATTATCCGCTGTGTAAAAGAAGCCGTCTCTATCCCCGTTATCGGAAACGGAGATGTAAATTCTCCCTTAAAGGCCGAAGCAATGCTGCGGGAGACAGGATGTGACGGTATTATGATAGGAAGAGGAGCAAGAGGGAATCCGTGGCTGTTCCATCAGATTAACAGTTACTTTAAGACCGGCAGGCAGGAAGACAGGATTACAAATAAAGAGTTGTGTGGTATGATAATCCGGCATGCCCGGCTGCAGGTCTGGTATAAAGGAGAATATACCGGAATCCGGCAGATGAGAAAGCACATTGCCTGGTATACGGCAGGCTATCCGGGTGCTGCAAAAATCCGGGCAAATGTAAATAAAATTGAAAATCTGGCAGATTTGGAAAGATTTGTTTTTAAACACTTGAAGTAGTATATCTAAAAGATGTTTACATATACTACAATGAGCCAAAAAATCATGAATTTTCGGAGGACGGTATTTCTTGACAAGTAGCATAGTTTCGTATATAATACTGTGATTGTTAAAAAGAAATATTAGTACTCAATGATGTATAAAGGCTATGTAAAATAACAGGTATTCTTCTTATAGCAACAATATAAGGAAAGGGTGTAGAATAAGCATGGAAGAGAAAAAAAATTTACTTACTTATGCAGGACTTAAGAAATTAGAGGATGAACTTCAGGATTTAAAAGTGTACAAGAGAAAAGAAGTAGCGGGGAAGATTAAAGAGGCAAGAGAACAAGGCGACTTGTCGGAAAATGCAGAGTACGATGCGGCAAAAGATGAACAACGGGATATTGAGGCCAGAATTGAAGAGATTGAGAAAATCTTAAAGAACGTGGAAGTTGTACTGGAAGATGAAGTTGATCTGAATAAAATTAATGTTGGCTGTAAGGTTAAAGTTCATGATTGTGAATTTATGGAAGATATAGAATTTAAAATTGTCGGTTCTACCGAGGCGAATAGTTTAGAAGGGAAAATTTCTAACGAATCACCAGTAGGAAAAGCCTTAATTGGAGCGCAGACAGGAGATACTGTCAGCGTGGAGATGCCGTCAGGAGTGATGGAATACAAAGTGCTGGAGATACAAAGAAACGTGTAAGGAGTGGTGAAAGTGGAACAGGATATCAATCAGTTAATCAAGGTCCGGCATGAAAAATTGTCTGATCTTCAGGAGGATGGAAGAAATCCTTTTGAAATTGTAAAATATGATGTAACTCATCGCAGTCAGGAGATAAAAGATAATTTTGAAGCTTTAGAGGGGCAGACAGTGTCTGTTGCCGGTCGCATCATGTCTAAGCGCGTAATGGGGAAGGCTTCTTTCTGCAACATTCAGGATGTGAAAGGCACTATCCAGTCTTATGTGGCCAGGGACAGTGTAGGGGAAGAAGAGTATAAAGTATTTAAGAAAATGGATATTGGAGATATCGTAGGTATTTCAGGAGAGGTATTTAAAACAAAGACCGAAGAAATATCTATCCATGCAGCGAAAATCACTTTATTATCAAAGAGCCTGCAAGTGCTCCCTGAGAAATTTCATGGATTGACGAATACCGATCTTCGTTATCGTCAAAGGCATGTAGATTTGATTATGAACCAGGAAGTTAAGGATACATTTATCAAACGCTCTCAGATTATCAGCTGTATCCGTCAGTATCTGGATGGAAATGGTTTTATTGAAGTAGAAACACCGGTACTGGTACCAAATGCGGGGGGAGCGGCAGCAAAGCCGTTTGATACACATTATAATGCCCTGGATGAAAACGTACATCTTAGAATTTCATTAGAATTGTACTTAAAGAGATTAATCGTAGGCGGTCTGGAACGGGTATATGAGATTGGTCGTGTGTTCCGAAATGAAGGTTTATCGGTTCGTCATAATCCGGAATTTACCTTATTAGAATTATACCAGGCGTATACGGATTATTACGGCATGATGGAATTGGCAGAGAATTTGTTCCGTCATGTGGCACAAGAAGTTATGGGAACTGCCGTACTTAGCTATCAGGGTGAAACGATTGATCTGTCAAAGCCTTTTGAGCGGATGACGATGGTAGAAGCAGTTAAAAGATATACGGATATCGACTTTGATACGATTCGGTCAGAAGAAGAAGCCAAAGCATTGGCTGACAGGTTGGGTATCGAATATGAAAAGCGGCATAAAAAGGGCGATATCTTAAATCTTTTATTTGAAAAATACGTAGAAGAAAAACTGGTACAGCCCACCTTTATCATGGATCATCCGGTGGAGATATCCCCTCTTGCCAAGAGAAAGCCGGACAATCCTGAATATACGGAACGATTTGAACTATTTATTACCCAACGTGAGATGGCAAATGCATTTTCTGAGCTAAACGACCCGATTGATCAAAGAAACCGGTTTGATGCGCAGGAAGAATTAAAAGCCCAGGGAGACGAAGAAGCAAACAGCGTGGATGAAGATTTTCTGGATGCCCTGTCTCATGGTATGCCGCCTACAGGAGGAATCGGAATGGGAATCGACCGGTTAGTTATGCTGATGACAGATTCTCCGGCGATCCGCGATGTGCTTTTATTTCCGACGATGAAGCCGCTGCCCAACGACTAACCCGGGAAAACCAGTAAAATCAACAATGTCATTAACTTTAGAAAACAGAAGCGGACTATCAAATATGATTAGTCCGCTTCTGTTTTCCAAAGTTAATGACATTGCTTGAATGAAGCCATTATAGAGAAAGATTTCTGGGTATGCTGGATACTGGACTACCTTTTCCACAGAAGCGCCTGGAAAGGCGACTTGGCTTTTAAGGGTGGTACCAGCCCCGAAGCTCCACACTCAGTTGGGTATCCAGGGTAATGGGTTCCACCCATACTGTGTTTTTGTATTCAATATTCAATCTTTGTCAGCGGCTCGCCGGTGCCATATAAGCTATATGCCAGTACCGGCGGGAAACCGTATATGGGCTCCTGAACCGCATCAATGTCCAAAGTCTTGAGATCGGCGAACAACCAGGGTGCGGATTGCATTGTTCACAAATCCCCAGCCATGCGAAGCGGTCCATACCGGCACCCTATGCATGACTGCCAAGGCCTCTTTTGATAAAGGCTTGGTCCAGTCCACCTGTACATCGTCAAACCCGAGCATGTACTGCACTGTAAACCCGGTAACCTCAGACATAAACACGAGCTTTTCCAGGGTCATCTGACGTTTTCCGGTTTCCCAGTTTCCAACTGTTGTATTATCTACGCCCAGTTTCTCAGCCATCTGCGCGCGGCTCCATCCAAGGTCTTCCCGGACCTGCCGGTATCTGTTTTGCATATGCATCACCTCAATACTCATATCATCCAAATAGGTACGATCAACGTTGTTTTGTCAATTGCGGAGAGTTCTTCCTTCATACAGAGAATCGCACCCATTCCCCGCGGCATGCTTCCGGCATCCAGCACCTTAAACGCGCTTGCGAGCTCAGTGCCCGGGGAGGCGGATTTTTTGATTTCGAAGGGATACAGCTCGCCGTCACTCTCAATGATCATGTCGATTTCCTTGCTGTCCTTATCCCGGTAATAGTGCAGCAAGCATTCTTTCCCTGCGTTCGTGTAGCTCTTCATGGCTTCCGCCACCGTATAGTTCTCCAGAATGGCTCCGTTAATCGCACCGTTCATAAGAATGTCCGGGCTGGAATATTTGGTGAGATATGCCACCAGACCTGTGTCAAAGAAATACATCTTGGGCGTTTTGATTGTCCGTTTGAGCAAATTATTGGAGTAGGGACGCAGGAAGAAAATGACGCCGGATTTTTCCATCAGCTTCAGCCAGCGTTTGGCGGTATCGTCCGTCACGCCGACATCCATGGCGATATCATGGATGTTCAGCATCTGCCCGGCCCGGCAGGCGGCAGCACGGACAAAATCCGCAAACAGCAGCGTGTCGATGCGGTCCACCATGTCTCCAATGTCGCGCTGAATATACGACTGCAGGTAGCTCCCGTAAAACATGTCGCGGTTTGGGAATTTGCCGCTGACACTTCCCGGCATGGATCCACGCCATATGCGCTCATACATCCCTTTTGTATCGGTTTTACGGCCTGCGGGAGTACGTGCTTTCAGCTTCTCAATGCTGATTTCAAAAGGCGAGTTTTCGCCGCTTCCATAGATTTCGTGCTGCGACATGGACGACATGTGCAAAATAGCGGTGCGTCCCGCCAGCGATTCCTGCGCCAATTCCATCAGCCGGAATGCCTGAGAGCCGGTCATCCAGAAAGAGCCGGGCGCCGCACCCCTGTCAACGGCGATTTTTATATAGGAAAAAAGCTGCGGTGCGTATTGAACTTCATCGATGAGCACCGGGGCCGGATAGAGAGATAAAAACAGCTCGGGATCAGTCCGCGCTGTCCTTCTCGCTTCCAAGTCGTCCAGCGTGACATACGTGCGGTTCTCCTCCGTAATACGTTGAAGCGTCGTCGTTTTGCCTACCTGCCGCGGCCCCGTTATCAAAACGGCCGCATAAGACTGGGACGTTTCCAATATGACTTTCTCAATATCTCTTTGAATGTAATCCATGATACAGCCTCCAAATAGTCGTCTAATATAAGATATAATCGTATTATAGACGATGAAGCCTCGGAAGTCAACTGGGTAAGATGAATTTTTCTTTTATTGCAACGCTCAATTTAATAATCTCGATACTGGTGAAATACTCCCTCCGGTTTATCAATGATTGTTTTCTGCCAGGTATCCGTAGACTCATTAACCAGCATATCAATAGTTAGGTTGCGTAGGTAACACTCTATGATATTCTGCAAAAAACTGTAGCCATCATGCAAAACACACGGCGTTTTTTTGCAATGGCTTTCCTGGGTCAGACAACGTGAGATGGTGACCGTTTCCTCCATAAGAATGATGATATCATATAAAGAAATTAAGTTGAGTGGCCTGGCAAGGGAATATCCTCCGTCCGGACCAAATCCCACATTGATATATCCTTGGTCTTTTAATTCTTTTGCAATACTCAATAAATAGCGTTGGGATATTCTCATGCTGTTCGCTATCTTGGAAGATGATACCGTTCGGTTTTCCTTACCGAGGCAAATCAAAATTCGCAAAGCATAATCTGTAATTCTGTTTATCTGCATAAGGTCTAAACTCCATCTTAGTTAATAATTAATACCACCGAATTAGAGGTATAACAAAAAAGTTAGCATGATATGGACATTTATCAGTCATATATATACTAACTTTTTTTGCATGGGGCCACCTGACTTTTCTTGCTATTTATTTAGGCTGATTGACGGGGGAGTCAAAATGCGAACATTCAGCACATCTTTATTCTCTGGAGGACTCTTGTATAGTGCTGTCAATATATTCCCTTATAGCTCCAATATATTTGTCCAGTTTAAGCAGTAGTACAAGTCTTACACGTATGATTGATGAAATTTAGGTTTCTGATAATAACTGATATTCTTCAAAAAAGCGCCGTAACCATATTCGGCTAAAGTGTTTTTTTTGCATGCAGGGAGAAATCTTGGATATTTTTTGCGTATATATAAATAAAACCAAATATAGGAGCAATACTGAGTTTGAGGAATGGATCCAGGGGGCCCGATCAAAATCTACCTTTAGAAGCGATGTAGTAGTTGGTAAGCTGGTATCGGCAGATTAATGTTATATAGATCTGCCTTTCGTATTTAAGAGTATAAGGTATAAAGCACTAAAACAGCCTAAAAATCAAGGGATGCGGTAATCGGTATTATTGGTTATCGCACCCGCTTTTTGTGGTTACATTGCTTCTTTGAAACGTACACTAAAACAGGAGATAATAATGCCACCGATAATACAAACTAAGCCAATAATATGCACAGTAAGAATTTGCTCTTTCAAAATCAATGCAGAAAGTAAAATACTACTGACGGGAACAATACTGGTGAAAACTGCCGCATTACCGGCAGGAACTTTTTCGATCCCCTTAAACCAAAATAAATAGGAGAGGAACGAAACAAAAGCACCATAGTAAAACACACAGAAGATAGTCGGTTTGTCTATTTTGGTCCAGTCGTATTGAAGTCCGTCATAAATTGAAAATGGAAGCAGTAACATGAACGCATAGAACACGATTATTGTTGTACGGTACAAGGCAGACATAGGTTTACAGGCTGCTTTACTCAAAACGGAAAATAATGCCTCACATAATACAGCCAGCAGAATCAACATATTCCCTACGTCACTTCCCGATATAAACATAGCTCCCGTAAGATATAAGTATGAGGTCCGATATGTATGCACTTTTGGTTTCATGGATATACCTTAAGTGTTTGTATTTATATATCTGGAATAGCTGTCATTAGATAGCTGCGGATATTTCCAAGGTGATTGCGTATTTGCTCCTTAGTAATGCCATCAACACCGTAAACAAAATACAGCGTATTTCGTGTAGTATCGGTAATCCGGGTGCGATAATCCGGATCGTTCAATACACTTGATAAAATACCGCCTTCATCTGATAAAAACAGGTCGTGTTCCGTTAGTTGCTGGCTTTTACCGGAAATGCCCCTGTAATTTTCTGCCCCTGCGGCAATTTTCATTATAAGGTCTCCATCTATCTGTTTTAGTTCATGCCCGGCAGTTAAAAGCTGATTATTCACTTCTGCAAGAAACATAGCTTCTACCGGTATACCAACACTGGGAATCCCTTTATCTTTTAATAAAATCGACTCCAATTGCAGGAGCACAGGATAAGTTTTCTTGAATTTTTTGTAATAAGCAACATAGTGGCAAACTGGTTCGGAGTTAATAACGGATTTTCGCTCATATCCCTCATGCATTGCTTTTATCCGGTCGATTTCAGTATTTTTTAATGTGTCCATGAGTGGCCTGTTGGCAGCGGAATTAAGCCCACGCACCACCATAATGCCAAACTTGGAAGTAGGATATAGTTCTTTGACAGCAGGTGAAATTTGAAACATTGTATTTCCTCACTCCTCAATAGATATTTTGTATGCTATAATTCTATCATCATATAATTGGTTTATAAAGTGCCACTTATCTCAAGTTTTTATAGAACCACTTTTAAGGAGATTAGACTTATGTGGATAACGATTCAAAGAGACAGCCAGCTTACCCTTACCAGGCAGATCTATGATAAAATCAAAAAGATGATATTGGATGGTACATTGGCGTCTCGCCAAAGACTGCCATCTACCCACACACTCTCTAGGGAATTAGGCGTATCGAGAAACATAGTCCTTGATGTATATAACCAATTAATTGCGGAGGGTTATTTAGAGGCACATCATGGGTCAGGAACAATTGTATCAGAGGGCCTTCAAGCGTTGGAAAATCCTGTATGCCAGACACATGAAGGGCAGAAGAGCAGCGAATATAAAGAGGACAACCCCAAAATTGATTTCCGCTCAGGTGTACCGGCATTAGAATTATTTCCACATAAGGAGTGGGGCCGTCTTTATCAGGAGATATGCAACAGCCTGCCGGCTGCCGGTTATGGGTATTGCGGAGCGTCCGGCATATGGGATTTACGGGAAGAAATTGCGCACTATTTATTCCGTACACGGGGAATATCGTGTAGTCCGAAACGCATAATCATAACTTCCGGTTCCACACAAGGATTGTCATTAATTTCAAACCTTCTGCAAAGGGCCGATAAAAAAGTTCTCATAGAAGATCCGTCACATCCGGGTTTGCGAAAAGTGATCACCTCCGCAGGCTGTAAAGTTGAAGGGGTTTCTGTAGATAACCGCGGCCTCGATACTGACCTGTTGGAGTCAACGGGAGACGTTTCTTTTATCTATACTACGCCATCCCATCAATACCCTTTAGGCGGTATTTTCCCGTGGACTGATGAGCAGAACATGGTGAAAATGAAAGCATTGGCTGATTTATTAGAAAAGGGTCTTTCCGCAAAGAAAGGGAGTTTTTCATTCATGTACGGTGGTAAGCAGTTTAACAGCTTTTAGAAGAACTGTTCGTATCCAGAACTGCTGTCGTAATGTAATCACACAGTTATAAGTTGGCCATCTGTTAAGATCTGGCTGAGGAATCCTGGATGTAACATCTCGGGTTTTGATCGACTGCAATGAAAGGAGATGATCGATTGAATATCATGATAGCAGAGGACGAGATTGATCTTCAGAATTTATTAAAAATAAACCTGCAGGATGCCGGATATACGGTTTTTACTGCAAGCGACGGGATTGAGGCGCTTTCGGTTATGAAAGACCATGCTATTGACCTTGCCGTATTGGACGTGGTGATGCCAAAGCTTGACGGCTTTAATTTACTGCGTAAAATTCGTGAAACAAGTAAAATCCCCGTCATATTTTTGACAGCTAGAAATGATGATATGGATAAAATACTAGGTTTGGGGCTTGGCGCCGACGATTACATGATAAAGCCGTTTAGTCCATCGGAGTTGATTGCGAGAGTTGGCGCTCAGCTTCGAAGGTATAATGAATATTCTTCCGATAAACAAAATAGTACAAAGATTGAAATCAGAGATTTGATTTTAGATAAGGATAGCTGCCTGCTCTATAAAGGTGGACAGGCTACCCAACTAAATGCCAAGGAATATAAATTATTGCTTTACTTTATGACCTCGCCGGATAAAGTATTTACCAAGAAACAGCTTTACAAAGCAGTCTGGGACGACGAGTTTTACTATGACGATAATACAGTAATGGTGCATATCAGCCATTTGCGGAACAAAATTGAGTCAGATCCTAAAAACCCTCAATATATCAAGACCATTCGGGGAATCGGATATAAATTTTCTACAAACGAGGGCAACGCATGAAAAGTAAAATAGCGAATCAATTCTTTACGAACTATCTCATCGTATTTGTCATTTCAATTATTGCCGCTTTGTCTACAGCAGCATTGCTCAGTTTCGCGGATAGTGTTATTTCAAATACGCTTGTGAAAAACAAATACACGGCTGACAGCATTATGCAGGATGATTACAGAAAAATCGATCCGAATCTTGTTACGGATCACGGCGGCGGCGTACAAATCGTCAATGAAAATCTTGAGGTTGTTTTTTCAGACGGACTGAATGTTATTGGCAATGGAATACTTACGACAGAAGAATTTACTGATTTCTTAATCCAAAGCAAAAGTAAAGGCATACCCTATAATATTGATATTCAGTATAATACAGAAGAGAATTTTTGGCTTATTGTCACCTTCCCAACCTCGATACGGATCGACTTTGCTATTGCACACAATAAAGATATTCCTTCAGAAGACATGGACAGTGTAATCGGCGTAATCGTAGCGGTAATTATGTTTTATATCATATTACTTACAATATGCGCCATGGCATACTCCAAATTAACCGCCGTTCATATTACAACCCCCTTAAAAAAGCTGACTGAAAGTACAAGGCAGCTGCGAAACGGAGAATATACCACAAGGGTGAATCTTAACTTAAAGAACGAATTTGCCGAGCTGCAAGACACCTTTAATGCAATGGCAGAGCAGACTGAACACGAGATCTCCCTTAGAAAGCAATCTGAGGAAAACCGTAAAAAGCTGATATTGGATATTTCTCATGATCTAAAAAACCCTTTATCAATTATATCCGGTTATTCTGAGCTTTGTCTGAAAAAACAAGAGCCTGTAGATAAAGAGCTGACTGATTATCTGTCGATCATTTATGACAACAGTATCCGTGCGAATAAACTCTTGACCAATCTTTTTGAGTTATCAAAATTGGAAAGCGCGGAGTTTCATTTAAAACTTAACCGCGAAGATATTTGCGAATATATGCGGGAAACGATGGGTAATTATCTTCCTGCTCTGGATGATGCAGGATTTACTTACAAATTTGATATACCCGAACAAGAGATATTTACCGTGATTGACAGAGAGCAGATGAACCGCATTTTTGCCAACCTTGTGGATAATACAATAAAGTATAACGACAGAGGAACGGATGTGTCCGTTCATGTAAGGGAAGAGAATTCCCAGGCAATTATAATTTTTAAGGATAGCGGTGTTGGTATTCCTTATGATACAGCGAAAGATATTTTTTCCCCTTTTGTGAGAGTAGATGCCTCCAGAAACTCACAAACAGGAGGAACGGGCTTGGGGCTTTCCATTGTCCAAATGATTATTCAAAAGCATGGCGGATCAATATCACTTAACACAGACACTCATGCTGGCTGTGAGTTTGAAATCCGTATTCCCATTATTTAAGGTTGATTTAAGAATAGAACGGGCTGGATTTAAGGTTACGCTGTTATAATGATAGTGTAATACATAATTCAGCTTTTTTTATTGGAGGGATATCATGGAAACATTGGAAAGTCATTTTCATAATTGGTTTGGTGTATTACTTTTTGTTGTGTTGTACAGCGTTGTGCTATTGTTCATTCCGTTTTACAAAAAAATGGATACCAAGCCCCGCGGCGTTTACATTGCTTTCGTAATTGCTTTTGCGATCGAAATGCATGGCATACCATTCAGTATGTATGTGATTTCATGGATTATCGGCAGGAATTTACCGGAAGGTGTCTTATGGGGGCATACGCTTTTTTCTTCCATTGGATACCTGGGAATGTACATTAACATCGGATGCGCAATTATTGCCCTGTTCCTGATATTAAATGGCTGGTACAACATCTACAGAAAATACTGGTCGAAGCAAACCGGCAGCGGAAAGCTTGTAACGTCGGGAGTTTATAAGTTCATCAGGCATCCGCAATACACAGGTTTACTTCTTTTATCTTTAGGCATGATGATAGAATGGGCTACATTGCCCATGCTTATTATGTTTCCGGTGATGGTTTTCATGTATACAAGGCTGGCGAAAAAAGAAGAGAAAGATATGATCAGTGAATTTGGCGAGGATTATAAGCGGTATATGGCGAGGACAAAAATGTTTGTCCCGTTTATAGTCTAGCTAAATGACTGAATGGAGGATCTCAGTCTGTAGATGACTGAGATATGCTGCCATGCATTTGCAGGAAGTAAAGACTTGGATAAAATATACGGGAGCAATCCAATCCGGATAGTTCCCGTATATTTTAGTAGTACATCTCCTCCAATAGTGTTATCAAAGCTTTAGCGAATTATTGTGTGCGCTTACTATCGCTTTACCAATCTATATATAATGGTAACCCATGATATAAAGGGTAATGTATAAATGTATGAGAAAATGGATGCTCACTTAAAGCATTTACAATACGCCATGTTTCTTTCTAGTTGATTTTTTCCACAAAAATCAACTAGAAATCCATTGATAGAATAGGCTATCATCCGTACAATAGGAGGTGTCATTATGAAAGGAATTAATATTGCAAAAGCGATTGTTAATAGGCGAAGAGAAAAAGGGATTACACAAGACGAACTTGCAAACCACATCGGAGTATCCAAAGCGTCTGTTTCAAAATGGGCTACGAGCCGCAAATGGACAAAGAGGATATCCGTAAATTGTATTTGAGACTATCTGCCGATTTTACAGTTAAACCGTTTGATGAAGTGCTGGGGCATTGCCGTGAGATTACTAAAAAGTATTTCTCCTGCTTTCCTTTGCTGTTTCAAATCAGCACGCTGCTCGTAAACAACAGTATGGAAACGGGTGACATGGATAAAACCTTCTCTGTGATTGCGGAAGCCAAAGAGCTGTTTATCCGGGTGAAAAAAGAAAGTGAAGATGCGGAGCTTAAGCAACTCGCATTGAATATGGAGGCATTCTGCGCCTTGACGCTGGGCAATCCGAATGAGGTTATCGAACTGCTTGCGGGAACAAGCAGGAAGATAATTTCCACGGAAACGCTACTTGCGCCAGCCTACCAAATGGTCGGCAAACCCAGAGAAGCAAAATCGGCATTGCAAGTCGGCATCTACCAGCATATGTTTTCTCTATTTGGTGCCTTCCCCGATTATCTCATGCTTTGTACAGACGAGCCCTGGAAATCCTTGAAGAATACGCAGAGCTTGTCACAGGAGATATTTATCCGTTGCAATTAAAAGGAGACGATTACTTCAATCTGATCGATGGGTGGTTTGATGAGTTTGATTTAGGAACAGCTCTGCCCCGCGATGAAAAAATCGTCCGCCAGAGCATGGCCGACGGGGTAGTGAACAATCCTGTATTTACACCGCTGGCCGGTGAGTTTCGCTTTCAACGTGTTGCTGAAAAACTAAAAAATAACTGTTAGGAGATTGCTATTATGGATTTATTAAGAGAATATTTACCTTTTCTCGTTCCACTTGTTATTGCGCAAGTTGCTCTTGCGATTACCGCGCTTGTTCATGTCCTCAAACATCCCCGTTACCGTTTTGGCAACAAGATAATGTGGATAATAATTGTATGCTTGGTTCAATTTATCGGTCCCGCTGTATATTTTGTGTTTGGCAGGGGAGAAGAATAATGGGCGTCTTGGAAATCAAACAGCTATACAAAAACTTTGGAAGCCATGAGGTATTAACTGGATTGGATATGGACGTTCCCGAACATTCCATATACGGCTTTGTAGGGCAGAATGGCGCGGGTAAAACAACGACAATGAAGATCGTGCTTGGGCTAATAAAATCAAATAGCGGTGATATAACCGTATGCGGCGAAAAAGCCGTTTCCGCAGCTGTAAAAAGCTGATTTAAGGAGGCGGTTTTTTATTTTGCCTAAAATTTTATAAGGAGGTCTACGCATGACACGAAAATCCCCAATCAAAGAACGCATCATCAAAGGGTATTGGTCCCTCGTGGCGATGAGTTCCGTGCTCATCCTTATGCGGCAGCCGTCGCACTGCTCGTCAGGATGATATCGCGCAACCAGCGTGCGGTTGATGAGGCCACATCCTGGCGCAAGCGCATCATCGTGACTTGGGTCATACTGAATACGCTTGCCATACTGGATGCTTTGAATAAAAAGAACAGTTGATATATGCCTTAATAGCGCCGGCTTTTTTGGGCCAGTTCAGCAGTGAAGTAACGCCCGGAAAGCTGCGCAGCAGTCTGAAAAAATAGGCTTTGACGGTATGTTGGAAGTTGCTGTTTTTGCCGATATCCTCACGATGAAGGAATCACTTGAGTTTATGCAAAATATCCGTACAGATACGGATTATCAACGGACAAGCTGTTGCTGTCCCAGTCAAGATAGAATTGAGAAAGAATTAGACTTTTTTGATTTTTAATAATTACATTTTCTGAAAGCATAAAACATATATATTTTATAAAACTGTTGACAAGAGCTTGTTTTTCATATAGAATACATATATAATATATATGAAATGAGGGTTTTGTATGAGAATTTCTGTAAAAGGGCGTTATGCACTTGCTGCAATAATAGATATGGCTAAGAATTATGATACCGGAGAATGCATAACTGTAATCAGCATTTCGGAAAGACTTGGAATATCCAAAATATACTTGGAACAGGTTTTTTCCCTCCTGAAAAGAGGCGGTCTTGTAAACTCTATGAAAGGGGCACAGGGCGGGTATCAATTGGCACGAATGCCGCGGCAGATAACTGCGTTGGATGTTTTGTCCGCTGTGGAGCTTTCGCTTTTTGAAGCAACAGAAGAGACAGTTTCGGATAAAGCCCCTGAAATTGAAAAGGCAATGCAGCTGTCTGCTTTTGATATTCTTGACCGCTCAGTCAAAGATACACTGGGAAAAATAACGCTCAGTGATTTAGTTACAGCCGCAGAGAAGCATAAGTCAGACGGAGAATTTATGTTTTATATATAGGGCGTTTATGCCCTTGCAGAAAGGATATTATATGGATTTTAACACACTTTGTATTCATGGAAATGATGATAAATATGACAACACCGGTGCGGTGAGCGTCCCGATTTTCCAGACGGCAATCTTTGCACATCCGGCAGTCGGGCAAAGTACGGGATATGATTATTCACGGCTGCAAAACCCCACGAGGGAACATCTGGAAAAAACAGTAGCAAAGTTGGAAAGCGGCTTAGACGCCATCG
>Ga0153983_1000113_pt1 | contig 18838 bp, 23 predicted proteins | sample TSGA067MetaG_FD_104693 | JGI IMG/M metagenome (GOLD analysis project Ga0153983, IMG submission 104693) | Attine ant fungus gardens microbial communities from Georgia, USA - TSGA067 MetaG | ecosystem: Host-associated > Fungi > Mycelium > Unclassified | place: USA: Georgia, Alexander Wildlife... | reverse complement strand
TCTGATTGGGCTTTTGCAATCATATCTCACTTTATGCACGGATGATGCGGAAGCTTTTTATGAGGGCTACAGGCGGATAGTTGCAATAGTGGAAGAGTTTAATCTAAAAGGTCTTCATCCGGCTGTGCTATTGAATTTTTACTTAATCGCAGTGCAGGGGTTTTTAGCGCAAAATAATATGGATAAAGCTCTTGATATATTGGAAGAATATGTTGAGATTGCAACCGGGGATATTTATCCTTTACAGTTACATGGGGACGACTTTTTTAATTTACTTGACGACTGGTTTGCTGATCTTGAATTAGGCACTTATCCTCCTAGGGATGAAAAGACAGTAAAGCAAAGTATGCTCGATTCTGTGGCAAACAATCCAGCCTTTTCCGCTCTTGCCGGCGACGCCCGCTTTCAAAATATGGTGGAGCGGCTTAAAAACAATTGTTAGGAGGTTCGGATGATATGAACGCAGTTATTACAGATAATCTGTCCAAAACCTATCCCGGAGGCAAAAAGGCGGTAGACAATATCAGCTTTATCTTGAATCAGGGCGAGGTTTTCGGGTTTTTAGGGCCCAACGGAGCCGGAAAGACCACCGTCGTCAAGTTACTGAACGGCATGCTAGCCCCCACAGGAGGGACATGTCGTGTATTTGATATTGATCCCTCTGTAAAGCCTGAGCAGATCCACCGGTTTTCCGGCGTTGTAACAGAACACGCGCAGATGTATGATAATCTGACAGGGCTTCAAAATCTCGTATTTTACGGCACGTTATTTGGAGTGAACATCACAGAGAGCAACAACCGAGCGCTGGCCTTGTTAGAACAGCTAGACCTTACGAGCGCCAAAGACAAGAAACTGGATACGTATTCGACAGGTATGCGGCAACGGCTCTCATTGGCGCGGGCAATGATTCATAAACCTAAGATTCTGTTTTTGGATGAACCGACTTCCGGCCTTGATCCTGAAAGCATACTGAGTGTGAACAGCATGATCAAGAGCCTTGCAAAGAACGAGGGTACAACAATCTTTTTGTGCACGCATCAACTGCGTTACGCACAGGAAATATGCAACTCATACGGGCTGATTGATGACGGTGTCCTGCTTGCGGCGGGAAGCATTGAAAAGCTGCGTTCCCTTGTTTTTTCCGGGATGACTGTCAGTATCAGGGCCGACCGTTTCCCAAAAGATATGCCGCTATCCAAAACCGGGGAACAGCGTTATGAAATCCATGTGCAGTCAGAAGAAGAAATACCGTCTGTCATCAAACGTATTGTAGATGAGGGCGGCAGCATCTATCATGTATCGGCCCGCAGGTTGTCACTGGAAGAGATTTATTTTTCATTGCTTGAGAGGCGTACAGGAAAGCGGGGGATAAAAAATGATTAATTCAATGCAAACTGCCATAATTAAAAAGGATTTACGGAGCGTAACCGCCAACAAACGCTTGTTTCCCGTTTTGTTAATCGTACCGTTTGTATTAACTGTGATCCTGCCCCTTATCTTCATTTTGGCGATTCACTTCGCTCCGGATGATATGGGCGATTTGCAAAAGATGCTCGACTTGCTTCCCTCCAGTAGGCAGTTAGATACCATGAGCCGTACCCTGATGTCTCTTATTTTAAATAGTATTATACCAATATTTTTTATGATCACTCCCATTATGGCTGCATCAGTCATGGCGGCAAGCTCCTTTGTTGGGGAGAAAGAAAAGCGGACATTGGAAACCCTATTGTATGGTCCGCTTTCATTAAAACAAGTATTTACATCAAAAGTATTGGCTTCGTTCATTCTAAGTATGGTCGTTTCTTTTGCATCATTTTTGGTAATGCTGGTTGTCGTTGAAACAGCAGTTATACTGACAACAGGCAGTATGCTGCTTCCCGATATCAGCTGGCTTGTTACGATGCTGGTGGTTTCCCCTGCGGTATCTTTGTTAGCCATTACATTGATTGTAAGCGGTTCTGCCAAAGCACAGACGATGGAAGAATCCCAGCAGCGTGCTGTTTTTCTGGTTCTGCCTTTGCTGCTCCTGATAGTAGGACAATTTACCGGGGTTATCTTAATTAACGCTTGGTTCCTTTTAGGGGTAGGTGTCGTTTTTGCCATACTTGCTTTATTTTCCATGAAAAGTTCCATGCGGAAATTTAGCTATGAGATACTCTTGAAATAGCATATAACGGCAATAAGGATTGCGATTTGATGATCAGGAGCATTCCCGCCGCTTGGTATGCCTGTTTTGCCTATCATGGTGAAATGTTGGATATGCGAAACGTCCGCATATTAGTTCCCGTCAAACAGCCGAAATAAATAGCAAGAAAAGTCATGTGGCAAAATCAAAAAATAGATAGAATATTTATAACTGGATGGCTGTTTGATAACCGGACGTTAGCTTGTCCATAGAGCTATTACGCAAATCATGGAAAAGCAACCGTTAAGGTTTAAGGAGGAGAGGTTATTATGAATTTACTGTTTGGAATGCTTGGAATGGCTGGTGGCATATTATGTGCCATTGGTGATATGCTTTTTGACTTAAAGGGAAATAACAGTATAAAATTGGGTAAATACAAATTCATAGAAAGCAACTGGAACGATATGCCTACATGGCGGTTCAGGTCTTCTATTCTGTTAGCGGCAGTCGGCGTACCACTTTATGTGCTTGGATTTGTATCTATGGCAAGACAAATTTCCAGCGAACCTTTCGCTATCGCTTTCGGAGTAACCAGTTGTGTAGGAGCTTTGGGCGGTATCATGATACACACCATGTGCTGTATCAACCCTATCCTTTATAAGAAACTCAAAAAACACCTAAGCTTTGAAGAGATTGAAGAGAGTCTAAATGCTATCTACGATGCGATAAAAATTCCGTTTGTTATATATTACATTTGCCTTGTGATCATCCCTTCAATCCTGTTGGAGTATATCATTATCCGAGGATATTTACAGCTTCCGATTTGGTGTGCTTTGTTGACGTCAATACCCCTGATGATAATCGGTATTGTACTGCGGCTTATTAAAAAAGAGTGGTTTAATGACTTGCCCGGCATCATTATGCCAAGCATGGGAATCAGCATGATTGGTTTGCTTGCGGCTGTAAATTCCGTAATATAAAAGATTTTCGTCCAATCATTTATATGCAATCCGAATCATTTTGTATTTGGCAAGTAGCAAATAGGTCTTACGCCGCTTTTTGGCATTCTGAAATACAAAGGCATTGTTAACAGTGCAAAAAATCTATAGGAGGATTTTTATATGGAACTATTGAGAGAATATTTACCTTTTATTATTCCACTTGTTATTGCGGAACTCGCTCTTGGGATTACCGCGCTTGTACATGTACTAAGGCATCCCCATTACCGCTTTGGAAACAAAGTAATGTGGGTATTGATTGTATTGATTATTCAGATTATTGGTCCGGTTGTATATTTCGCTTTTGGCAGAGGAGAAGAATAATGGGCGTCTTAGAAATCAAGCAGCTTTACAAACGTTTTGGGAACCATGAAGTGTTAAAAGGAATGGATATGGACGTTCCCGAACATTCCATTTTTGGATTTGTAGGGCAAAATGGTGCGGGTAAAACAACAACCATGAAAATCGTACTTGGGTTACTGGAATCAACCGGTGGAAATATAACCGTATGCGGAGAAAATGTATCTTATGGAGAAACGAAGACCAACCGTCATATTGGATATCTTCCTGATGTCCCTGAATTTTATGGATATATGAAACCTATGGAGTACCTAAAGCTATGTGGGGAAATCACGGGGCTAACGAAAACTCAGGTTAAAGCAAAAGGTGAGGAACTGCTTTCACTCGTGGGGCTTGCAGATGAAAAACGAAAAATAGGCGGCTTTTCCCGCGGCATGAAACAACGCCTTGGAATAGCCCAGGCATTGTTAAACGAGCCCAAATTGTTAATTTGTGACGAACCGACATCGGCGCTTGACCCCATCGGCAGAAAGGAAATTCTTGATATTCTGCTTGCTCTTAAAGGAAAAACTACTGTTGTATTCTCCACTCATATCCTGTCAGATGTGGAAAAGGTATGTGACCGTGTTGCGGTCTTGCATAAGGGAAAACTGGCTTTAGGCGGTACTCTTGCAGAGATAAAGGAGCGCCATAGGCATAATGGCTTTATAATAGAATTTTTAAATAACGATGAACTATCTTTTTTTGCCGATTGTGAAGAATTAAAGCACTCGTCGATAAATCTATCATGTGATGGAAATGCATTAACTATCACTGTTGAAGATACAAAAGCCGGAGGTCATTTTCTAATTGATTTATTAGCCAAACGGCAAATTTCGCCTGTAAAGTTTGAGGTAATGGAGCCGACGTTAGAGAGTCTGTTCGCGGAGGTAGTACAATGAGTCACTATATTGCCTTTTTAAAAAAGGAACTTCTCGAAAGTACACGGACATATAAACTGTTCATTATGCTGGTGGCGTTCTTCATCTTCGGGATAATGAATCCGCTAACAGCTAAATTGACCCCCGACCTTCTTAATGCCCTTATGCCGGAGGGAATGTCCATCACGTTAGCTGAGCCGACCGCATTTGACTCCTGGACACAGTTTTTCAAGAATGTTACACAGATGGGGTTAATCGTGACGGTTGTTGTTTTCAGTGGCATATTGGGAACAGAACTGTCTAAGGGTACACTGATAAATATGCTTACAAAAGGTTTATCACGTGGGGCAGTAATCCTTTCCAAATACACTTACATGGTATTGATTTGGACAATGAGTATTGTGGTTTCATTTTTTGTGACTTGGGGATACACAGTATATCTATTTCCGGGCGGTGAAGCAGTCAATCTGTTGTTTTCGGTTTTTTGTCTGTGGCTATTCGGAATATTCTTGTTAGCGTTGCTATTGTTTGCGGCTACGTTGGTAAATAACAGTTATGGATGCTTGCTCATAACCGGGGCAGGGGTTGTCATCTGTATGCTATGCAACATAATACCAAACGCTTACAAATATAATCCACTTTCTCTTGCCTCAGAAAATATGGCTTTGATAACGAATACAATAGAGGTGTCTTCTCTCTATTATTGCATATGGATTGCCGGGATATTTTCATTGATTTTTATTGCGTCATCTGTTACGATATTTAGAAAAAAACAGTTATAGGAAAGGAATACATGAATGAAAAAAATTTTGTCATTATGTGTTATAATATTATTTTGCTCATTAATAACAGCCTGTGGCAACAATGTTCCCGAAACCACCAGTACGGAAACAGCTGGTACAGAAACCGTTATTGATACACAGAAAACTGCTGTTGATACACCGACAGCTGAAAATAGTAATAATAGCAAAGCACCTGATAATCCTGAAACAGATAAACAGGATGTGAATACAGAACTTATTTCTTATGTTGGGAAGCCCTTTAGCTATTTCGTTGAGAAATATGGCTGGACATTCGAAGACATGGACATCCTTGATGAAGGGCCGCCTGTGGGATACTATACTTACGATGGGGTAAAATTTACGTTCAATAATCTTTTGGGATACGATGACTTAACAGAGGAAACTCCATGCACCGAATTATCAATTCGTTATACGGATCTGTTGCCTGGTATAGGCGCAGATAAACTAACCGAGGAAATGATTCTGGAAATTTTCGGTGAGTATTCGGACGAATACAAATCAAGCGGCTTTTTGGATGTTTTTTATCAGGAGGATACGGTTATACGTTTTCATATCAGTGAAACTGGCCAGTTTGAAGAGTATGTAGATATTGTTCTATGGCTTTATTGATAATGCTTCTTTACATTCGATATAAAAGATTGCTATGTGACGGCGTTTGAAATCTTATTCATAGGTAGTTACTTTAAGTATCAAAGAGAATGGAAAAAATTTAGCGTAAGGAAATTAATAAAAGAGCTAAAGTACTAAGCTGATAGTTCACCATTAGTTCTTTTGGCGACATAGGAGGTAAGCATATGGGTAAATTAGATTTTACTATCATTGAAAATAGTGAGGACGAGCTCATTTATGGGCTTAGGCAAAAATCAAACGACAAAACGCAATCAAAGGATATTCCCACTCTCTCAAATAAATATTATGAGGTTGTTCATAAAGGGAGCGGAGAAGTAATACCTTTCTTTGTAGTTTCTAAGGACTATAACGAAAGCACCAAAAACTTTGAGCTTTTTATTGGAGGCTTGCTTGAAGACAAAAACTTAGAAACATTTACAATCCCAAAAGGCTTGTTTGTGAAGGTTTCTATAAGACCTAAAATGGGATTTTTGTGGGGCTTATCTATCGGCGAAGCAAAGAGGGCTTTTTATACAGAGTGGCTTCCTAAATCAGATTACTCTGCCTTAAATATGGAATATGAGTATCATACCGAAATTAGCAATGGGAAGAATCCACGGATTGATATTCTTTTTGCAGTTAGGAAACGAACAGATTAGCCTTTATACGCCTTTGCGTGATAAGGTGAAAGAAATAGAAAGTAGAGTGGAGGTATCATATCATGTCACTTAATCTTGTAGGATGGAATGTCGTTTTGGATTCCGATAATGCGAACGAGCTGTCTTCTTTTTATGAAAGACTGCTTGGCTGGACGAGGTTCCCGGGTGAAGAATTTACAGTCTTAGCAAATATTGAGCAGAAGGGATTTCCAACTTGGATTACTTTTCAGCAGGTAGATGATTATGTACCGCCCGTTTGGCCCGCAACATCAGACGAACAGCAGCAGATGGCACATTTGGACTTCCATGTTGAAGATGTGGGAGAAGCGGTAAAATACGCCCTGTCATGTGGTGCAACCATGTCTGAAATCCAATGCGATGATGGTTGGCGGGTGATGATAGACCCTGCGGGACATCCGTTCTGCCTATTGCCGCCTCCGCCTTGGATAAAGGGAGTTTAAGATCCAATAGCTTGAATATCTAACTCGCCCTCGTTTCCAAAGGAAGATAACGAGTTATATCAATATAGTCGGAAAAGAGAACGGCTGACCGTCTTGGGATAACGTGTAAAGCAACATTAGGCGTATAATGAAGTATCAATTATTATTTTCCAGATAACAGGAGGTAAGGTATGCTTGAAAAAGTGAATATTAAATCAGCTGTAAATGCTGTTGAAAAATTATATGTATACGATAAGGTTGGCAAGTTAAACGGCCATATACTAAGTGTTGTTAATGTTGAAAATCGCACCTTAGATTTTCACATTCATGAGGATTCAGATGAATTGTTTTATGTAATTGAAGGCAGTTTTCATATTGAAACCGATGAAGGACTAATAAGAGTTGATGAGGGAGAATTTATTATTGTCCCCAAAGGGGTTAGGCATAGACCAGTAGTAAAATCACTGGCAAAATTTTTAATGATTGAATTGGAAGGCACGCTTAATAAGGAAAACAGTGGAGATTTATACGAAGAATAAATATGTCTGTTCGCCATTAAGCGATAAGGCGCACGAACAGTATATATATACTGCACTTCATCGGGACTACATTGCATACTCAACGAGTTAATCCGACATCACCGAGTATATATGAGTAGGCTGTAAAGCCAAACTGTGCTATAGAAATCCATAATAAATAGCAAAAATTATCAAGTTTATGCTTTCGCTTTAACTTATTATGTTAGCGAAAGGTAAGGTGATATATATGGAAAAAACAAACGTATATCTAAAAAATTTTATGGGTTCAAGTTATGAGGTGGGAACACAGATAGGAGAATGGGTTTTAAGCACTCCTGATTTACTACAACGGGTATTACTGCCGCCTAACGCTTATCCACAAGATAAGTTTACGAGAATTTTTGATTTACTGGATTGTTATTCTCAAGGTATCAACGAGGAAATCAAGGGTTTTTCAGATATAATTGGAGTTTCCGAAGAGCAGGTACTTTTTTACGCAATGACTTATTTGGAACGGGGTTGCAGCCTAATGGCGGCATTACCGCAAAAGACCGAGAACAGTCATACCGTAATGGCAAGAAGCTTTGATTTCAACAATGAAATGGACGAAATGTGTTTTGCCTTTACTTACATCAAGGGCAAATATCGGCATATCGGTTCTACCTTGAATTTATTTGGTAGATGTGACGGAATGAATGAACATGGACTTGCGGTGTGTAAGGCGTCTAACGGTTTGCCTGTCGGTAACTTTGAGGGCGGTCAAAAGGCGGGAGTAACAGGGTTTAATTTTTGGATTGTCGTTCGCAGCATACTTGAAAACTGCAAAAATGTAGACGAAGCAATTAAATGGACAATGGATGCGCCAATCGGTTATAATATTAACTTGATGTTAGCAGACAGTTATAACAAAATAGCATTGCTTCAATGTATTGACGGCCATAAGGCTTATAAGGTATTGGATGGGCGCAATGATGAAACATACCTGAGCGTAACAAATCATGTGTTGTTGGAGGGTATAAAGCCTTACGAGAAAATGCTTATTGAAAATTCTGTAATCCGTAATGACAGGATTGTTAAATTGTTCGAGGAAAAGAAACAAATTTCAAAAGATGATATAAAGAGCCTATTGTCAACATCATATCCTGATGGTCTTTGCTGTCACTATTATAAAGAGTTTTTCGGAACCATACGCTCTATGGTATTTGATGTAACTGACAAAACCATAGAAATGACATTTGGCTCTCCACAAGCTAATGAATGGCAGACTTTTTCTGTTGGGGAATTAGACGCAAAGGAAATCAATGTGATGTTGCCACAAGAAAAAGCAAGTCCAGACTTTTATAAAATACTCTAAGATAAAAGTAGTTATCGGGAAAGGAGGAAACCGCCTTTGAATGATAATCAAATTATAGGTAAAGCCATTGTATTTATAGAGAATAATTTATATGAACCGATTGCCGCATGTGACGTTGCAAAGGCGGTTTCCTATTCCTACTATCATTTTCACCGTTATTTTCAAGCTGTCATGGGCGAAACTATAGGGAGTTATATCAGAAGCAGACGTTTGACACAAGCGGCATGGAGCTTGTTACATAGCGAAAAAAAAGTAATAGACATTGGGCTTTCCCTTTATTTTGAAACAGCGGAAAGCTTTACGAGGGCTTTTAAGGATAGGTATTCCATGACACCAACCGAATACAGAAAAAACGGAATTGATATTTTGATTGGAAATAGGCAATCGGCGCAAAAGCCTGATAAAACTATCATCACATACGCAGGGCTAAACCCCGAAATCATTATGATACCTGCAACATATATCATGGGCATTCGGTTCAAGACTACTATTACCGGAAATGAAAGCGTTTCTATGTGGCAACAGTTTTACAATCAAATTCCCCCTGCTCTTTTTACTAATAGACGATACGGAATTTATGAAGCCGGAGAAACTTGTTCTTCTGATATATTTAACATGGACAGCGAAACTACGGCATTTTTGGGTGTTGAGATTTTAGAAAATTATCCTATTCCTGACGGTATGCAAAGAAAAAATTTATGCAGTGGAAAGTATGCAAGATTTATCCATAGAGGAACTGTAGATAGCTTGATACAGACCTATCATTACATTTGGGGCGTTTGGTTTCCCAAAAGTGGACTTGAACTTGCTAACCGTGATGATTTTGAATGTTATACAGAGCGGTTTATAGGCGAAAATGATGAAAATTCTGAAATTGATATTTATTTTCCTATTCAGTAAATTGATGCTATGAAAATGTTATAGTAAGCTACCGAGGCTACCAAAGTAAATGTAGAAATTAAGACATTTAATAGTTCGTATCAAGCACTAAAGGTATCGCATAGGTATTGAGATTATCTGTGCCGTCTGTTCGCCATTGCGCGATACGGTGTGGAAAATTTATATTTATATCAGATAGACAGGAGTTCCAATTATGGATGAAAAAATGACCAAGTTAAGTAAAAGAAAATACAGCATTGATTTAATTATTATTTTCCTGACCAGCATGGCTGTTTTATTGATTTATGGTATCGTTATTCAGATTGTTAAATTTGACACAGGAGATATGCCGATTTTAACGCAGACTTTTATCGGAGCTTTGCTTGAATACGGTATAATGGGGCTTGGAATAACAATTGTTTGCATACTTCGCAAAGAGAACTTCCGAAGCTTTGGGTTGAAAAAAGATAAGCTTCTGATAACTATTGCGTTGTCCGCGCTCGTTTGCTTGCCTGAGTTAATTAACACGGCAGTTAAAGGCGAATTACATAGTTATCTTCCATTTCAAGGCGTCAATTTTACAAAATCTATTTTGGTTTCGGGCTTTCCGATTAATATTATAGGCATGATTATAATCGCTGTTTCTTGGGGTTTTTTTGAAGGATTTTCATATGCGGTTATTTCCGACCGTATAAACAAAAGGTTCTCATCCAAAAATTTCTGGCTAAACTGGGGCGCTATCGTTTGTGGTATTTTTTGTATACTGATACATGGGGCGGTAGGCCTTGCTCCGGGTGCAATTATTGACGCTCTTTGCACTTTCATCCTTATATACGGAATGCTGGTAGTTTATGATTACACCGGCAATGCCTGGGGTTGCGTCTTTATTTATTTTGTTTATTGGAACGCAATTGCCTAGAATGCACAGAATAAGCGATATTCGCCTTTGTCTTCAAAAGTGCAATGATGCGATAAGGTACATAAAAATCATTATCGCATATCAATTTTGAAAGGAGCTATTATTATATGAAAAAGACAGTGTTGTTTGTATTATTGGAACAATATGCAGACTGGGAAGGAGCATATCTCGCTCCTGGTATACTCGACCTTGGAAAAGGTAAGTTTGCTATAAAAACCGTTTCATTAACAAAAGAACCAATTCATTCTATAGGTGGATATACTGTTTTGCCCGATTATGACATTAAATCTGCGCCAAAGAATTTTGCTGGATTAGTTTTAATCGGTGGAAATTCATGGAGAAATGAGTCGGCGGGAAAAATCATGCCACTAGTAAATACCGCTATAGAGAATAATGCTGTATTGGCTGGTATTTGTGACGCCTCTGCATTTTTGGGCAAAAATGGTGTCTTGAATGATATAGAACATACCAGCAATGATCTGAATGATTTGAAGCAATGGGCCGGAAAAGCATACACAGGAGAAGAGAAATATATTAAACAACAAGCTGTGAGAAGCGGCAACATTGTTACAGCGAATGGTACGGCGGCCTTAGAGTTTTTCAGAGAAGTAATGTTCGCGTTAGAGATAGCGACTGAACATGAAATCTTAGGACTTTATAATTTTCATAAGCTCGGATACTACAATGCAGAAATGCCTAAGTTTTGAGTTTTGAACTATTTTATACCAAATAGTGAAAAATCAAGAGCAAGTCGTTTTGAACACGCCCATAAATTTCTGTTGCCAGGTTCGATCTTTTGTTTTGGCCATAATTGACCTCCCCAAAAATAGAAAGAGGGATGCCGATATGCTCAGCGTCCCTCTTGCCTTAAAGGATATGTTTGTGTTTTACTTGCTTCGGCAGTTAATTGCCTTCTACAAAGGTATAGGTGCATTCCTGATATGAGTCTGGGATAGTGCTTGTCAGTTCCAGTTCATCAAATGCCCATATACCAACTTGTTCATGGCCAATGTTGGTATCATTACAGTGGAAGTCACCTCCGCCGCGGCCATTGCCGCAAGCTGTAAGCAAAGGAAGCGGATTGACACAATACCCTTTCCAGTTTCCTTCCTTAACGGTGCATCTTTCGATATAGCCGCCCAGATCCAGATATTCCTTCAGGTCATGATTAACCAAATACATTTCTTTGGTTTCATCGTTAATAAGATTCAGATCCTCCTGAGTGTACTTTGATGGGGGGATATTTTCATTTTCATCTTCATCATCCCATGCATGGCTGTAGCAACTTATAAAATCTTCCAGACCAAAGTGTTTTGTGTAAGCCTCACCGCATGTCTCGTAGTCATCAGCCGAATAATCGCCGATCCAGGCAATCCGGCGCGGTTTGTTCAGTATCCTCGAATAAACCGCATTGACAAAATCATTGCCAATCCAGGAATGCTCCATCAGCTTCAGGCCGCTATCATAAGCATGACTATAGAGCGAAGCGATGCTGCCATCCTGATAAATAATTGTAGGTTTATAATATTGTCCCATGTTGATTCTCCTTTTTTACATAAAAATAACGCTGTAAAAATCAGCGTCTACTTGTGCCCGCAGGCTTTTTATAGGGTTGTAGATTAGAAGCCGTTCCAGCCGTTCTTGCCTTTTCACCGGAAGCATTCCGTAAATGGAACCAGTGGATGGGTTTTGTCCAACAGGGCATTTTCGCAACCCATCATTGCTAAGGCTGTTGACTGAATGCCGGCACCATATGCCAGCACCCTAATTTCCATCTCAATAATCCATCTGAGTCTGGTAATTTTTATTTCCCAATAACTTCCGAGCCAGGTGCAACGCTATATCGGGAATACTGACGCCCTGAATCTCTTTGCTGGTAATAACGGTGCAAAAACCAATCACATACCGAAGCTTTTCGTTACCGGCCTCGGTTATAATGATCGCATCGTCTTCGTATACAAGGTTCTGAAGTGCATCCAGAAAACGATCCATGCCACCGTCAAGGTCATTCCTATCAGGTTCAACCGGAATCCCATAGATGCTTCCATAGCATCCAAATCCGTACTTTTTACTGCCATCAGGCTGGGGTTGCTCAAAAACATGCACCTCATCTTCAGCACTGACGGATTGCATCAGTTCACGGAATGCATTTTCACCCTTTACGGAGAAATAATTAGTTCTGGTTGTTGCGTAATAGTTCGCCATAATAAATTCCTTTCTCCCAGACTCAGCCGGGTATGATTTTTCTGCGGATCAGCTCAGCTGCCAGGGTATCAACCATCTTCTGAGTGGCGATTCGTAAATCCATAGCATAGCTGCCCCCAACACCAGAAAGGTGCTGGCTGTCGGCTCTCATTTTTGTGTACATGATGTAAAGCTGGGCTGTTGTTACAGTTTCAATTGAAACAATACCGGCCTTAATCTCATGCATCACATCTATTGCCTTGTTGAACTCGGTATCCGTGCATTCTTTATAGTTTTTCATCTGGTTTCTCCTTCTGCGGCAACGTTCTAGTCTTCAAACAGCCGCATGATCTGGTATTTATAAGGTTCTTTGCACAGCGGATCCTCCGGGAACCGATTGTCTTTGTCCGGTATAATAAACCGTAACACATCCCGGCCTGTCTCTCGGAATAGATCCAGCCGTATGTTGCAATCCTCATACAATCCGCTAACCATTTGGCCATGATTGAATCTTTCGCCTTCCTGTACTTGAAATGATATCGTGTTGAGAAGGCGGCTGATTTCGTTTGCCCCCAGGTTAATCAGCAGCTGGAAATCATAATGGTCATATTCTTCCTGCATGCCATGGGTATGATTGTTTTGTATGTACTCCGGCAAGTCTGGAGTCTGAAAAACCGAATGGATATACCATTTGACTTTAGCCAATTGTTGTATATGAGCCAGTGTCTCAGCGGGCGTTTTTTCAATTACACGTTCAACACGCATATCCCAGCCGTTTATAGCACCTGCCCATTTACAAAGAGCTTGTAAAGTATCATAGTTACCGACTTCCAATAATAGGCCTGTATCAGCTCTAATCAAAACTGATGGATCGTCAATAAATCCGCTGTCTTTCGAATAAAGCCTCCCGTTTCTGATACTCAACTTAGTTAGTTCATTATCCTTATTATTTTTCATAGAACCTAGCATCTCCTTTCTTAAATGTGGCAATCAACGATGGTTAAATACCATCCGTTGGTTATTGCCGGTTTTATAAAGCGATCATAGTAGTTATCCTCCCAATCTCGCTCATCGTCGGTTGATTCTGAAGATATTCCGAACCATCCCATTTCACCAGACGAGAGCCATTCGCCATCAGGCGTAAGGACAGCGTAAGTAGAGAACGTACTCTGGCGCTGTACATATTCCTCGTTGCTGGGAAATCGCTTGCGCATGTAATCCTCTTTATAAAAACCTTCTGTCATGGCTTTGTGATATGGCGATAGTTCCTGGATGCGCTGTTTTCTCATCATGTGGAAATCCACATCGAGGGCAAACGCGGAATCATAGTTTTCAGACATCTTCGTCATGAGTCCCGGACTGCCACGCTCACCTGTTTTACCAGGCTTGAGAAGCAACATCCCTTGCCAGCGGCCGCCTACCTCATACCAATCCCATTTACTGTCGGGATTATAAGTGGAAAGCACATTGCCATTATCATCGATGCTGTCCTTATCATAACCTCTGATTTCGTCCTTGTAGATTTCTTCATCGGTTCGTTTCAGGAGCTCGGGGATGCTTTTAAGGTATTCAATATGCTCAGGATTACTACCCTTCTCATAAGCAGCCGGATCCTTTTGCCATTCCGCGTACTGATTCTCAAAAACAGCCTGCATCCTTCTACGCTCTTCACGGACCAGGTCATCCCTTGTCATACTCACATACTGTTCAACTTCCAAATTCTCGCTAAACGGTTCCATGAGTTCATCAAGGTCCTGCTCCTCATCTTCTGTGAATACCGCTACTGTAAAGTGGCTCATAAAACTAATAATTCTCCTTTCTGATAATGTTTGGTCTATATAAACGGGCATAGAAGCCCGGGACACAGGGAAAGCCCCTGAAGGACAGGAGCTGATCTATATAAAAACGCACAGATATCACGATAATTGGATTCTGCACGTTGTTGCCGGATAATTTGATAGTTTCCCAAAAAACAAAAAAAGCGTCCAAAAGGTTTAAAAACCTCTGGACGCCTTATGAGTGGGAAACCCTATTTACTTTTTTGATTTGGTGATGGCAGGACCATATATCGGTCCTGAGTCTTTAGGTTCTGGGCTTCTGATTCAGAAGCCTATCAAACGCAAAAAAGCGCCCAAAGACAGAGTGTCTCCGGACGCTGTGAATACACTGATAACTGTGGTTGGTTGAACCAAACAAAGATACTGTACAATAAGATTATAATTGATTTTCCGATCAAATGCAAGATGCTGAGTAAATCTATTTTTCTCGAATATACCAAATTCGAACTCGTTTTACTGTCCCTCTTGGACCCATCAAATCTGATGGGGCTTTTGTCTGTCATAACTATAAACGACGGAGAACCCTCGAAACAACCGATGCATATATAGTTATAATAAAGCTTCCAAATCGAATTATACAGAATGATATTTCTGTATAACTGAAGGGAGTTGGCCCTTAAAAAATATATTCCGAACTATACAGAAATGCAGGGACAAATATGAAGCAGTCCGAGACTCCTCATAAGACTCGAATTAAATGAGCAGCCATACAAGTTTGCTACGCCGATTAGTTTCTTTATTATCAGTCTGGGATATACTTCTTAATATGGTCTTCAGGCACCCAGAGAGATAGCGCATACCGATTTGAAACGGCTGGAAGAAGACTTGATCAAATACTTCAACGACATGGAAAATCCATGTGAGCATGTTTATGTTGATGCGAGTCACTTTAAACCTAGGCATAATGCTCCCAGGTCGTAAAGATGCAACAGTAACAATAACAAAAATGAGGTAAACAGTTACACACAAGGTAATGTATGCAAAATGGATACCAATTGGTATCCATTTTGCATTACTGACTTGTATGATAAAAACAATAGATTTCCTCAGAAAGTTTACGCATTTTTTCTCTCATTGCTTCCGATTCAAGGCATACACATTTATTCCCAAATCCAATTAAATATCGAGAAGCCAAATCATCTATGGGTATGTGTACTTCTGCTATATAATGCTCCGGCCCCTCAGGTGATAAACAGTCTTCCCCGAAACGAGTAACAATCATATCCCGAATTTCCTCATGGATACGCAATTTAGCGGCAACTAATCTATTGTCATTAAATTGAATATTGTCTAATTTCTCGGCAGGAAAATCCCGCGCTTCAAATGTTTTCTCCAAAACGCAGATGTTTTCCATTCGCAATAGCTTAAATGTCCTAAAATCATCGCGCGTAAGGCAAAAGCCTTGAATGTACCAATCTTCGCCTTTAAGTAAAATGCGGTAAGGCTCTATTTTACGATTGCTTTTTTGCCCTCTAATATCCCTATAATCAAAACAAAAAAGGCATTGTTGTTCCATAGCCATTTTGACTATTTCAATTGTGTCGGATAACCCTCCCGCATATAACCACGGAGATGCATCGATTTTTATTTGATTGGCACGGAACGCCAGTTCCTTTTGCTTTTCCGGCGGCACCATGCCTTTTACCTTGGCAAGAGCATTTACAATTTCATTGCTTGGAAGATTACTTTGTATGCTCCCTAAACCCATAAGCAAAGTTGCTATATCCGATGTGGAAAACAGGCGTTTCTCTACTTTATATGTCTTCAAAATCTCCGCGCCACCACCCGGCCCCGATGTAGCTACAATAGGAATACCCGCCTGATTTATAGAGTCCAAATCCCGATATATGGTACGGGGAGAAACTTCAAACATCTCAGCCAATTCATTTGCGTTCAATTTCTCGCGTTCCAATAGAATCATAATAATTGCTATTAATCTATCTATCTTCATAACATCACTTCTAACATTAATTTTTATTTTTAAGTATAGCATAAATCCTTGACATATAGATGTCAAGGATTGCGTGTTATGATGTAAGAAAAAAGGAGTTGTTACAAATGAATGAAATAATGAAAAAGGCAAAAGAAACCCTTTGGGAACAAATCGGACAGGATAAAATAATGTCACTTGCCACAAGAAGCGGTGATGGAGTGGCAGTCCGAACAGTAAATGTTTATACTTATGACAACTGTTTTTATTTCATCACAGAGGCAGATTCCAACAAATACGCACAAATTACTCAAAACAACAATGTGGCTTTAAGTGTTGATGCTATTCAAATTACAGGCTTTGCCATACCGCTTGAACATCCCACAAGCAAATCCAATAAAAACTTCGCCGATTTTATAGAAAAGCAGTTGCCAAAACAATTTGACCGTTACGAAGCAAAGCCTATTATGCGGCTTATAAAAGTACATCCAACTAGCGCCACATTTATTATGTTGGAATCAGGCAAAGGCTATGCTATTGATTTTAAAAAACACACAGCAATGCCTATTAAGCTTGCGATGTAGACTTGATTTCATCTTAAAGGATTACGCAAACAAGGCTTTAGACGTTTATCCCATATCCAATTATTTTATATCTAACATAACCCAATTAGCCATTTATGGTTGCCAATAATATGTGGGATAAAGCACCATACCCATACATAATACTGCTTCCAAGCAAATTTAGGCCCTTGTGCTTTCCATATGGATGTAGTATAATCTGATTGTATAGTATCTTTGTTTGGTTCATCCAATCACAGTTATCAGAGTTTTCACAGCGTTCAGAGACATTACGTCTTTGGGCGCTTTTTTGCGTTTCATTCGGCTTCTGAATCAGAGGCCCATAACCTTAGGCACCCGGGTCGCGGCTGCGCGCCCTATTGTCACCGGCCACATAAAAACATTCTTAACTCATCACAGGGGTTACAAAGCGCTCAGAGGATTCGTCCTTTGGGCGCTTTTTTCGTTTCGGGTGCCTTGTGACACCCTGCCCCTCGCATAACCGGGATCAGAATTGCTCCCGTAAATCCGGTATTCCACGCGAGAAATTCCATGGATTCCTTGCGTGTTTATATATATAAGATCCTGCTTCAATATTGAAGCAGTTCCCACTTTCCGGGGCCATGCCCTGTTTAAATAAAATTCAGTCTTACAGTAGAAAGGAGAATAAGTAACTTATCAACCAACGGTCTGACCGTAATTAATCAAAGGAGAAATCAATATGAAAACAACAAAAGTTACCGTAGAAAACGGTTCGATGAAGAAAGAGCTAGGATGCGACCTCTTTGTGGGTATGATGATTTCTGAGGAATCTGCAGGACATAACTGTGAGCAGCTTATCGCCGGCGTCACGGGACCCGAGGGCATATTTTCCGCAATTCGTATGCTGAGGCAGCTGGAAAACCATTTGTATGAGATCCTTCCTATTCCGAGGGAATTGGCCGAACTGAGATTGGCCATGGAGGAATCGCTGCAGAAAACCATAGGGAAAAAGAGCGATGACGATGACCGGAATAGCAGGAAATCGGATGATCCGTTTCTATCTGCCATAAAGCTTATGCTTAAAGTTCAGGATGAAGAGGACAATCCTCTCAAAAAGCTCTTTGAGGGGCTTGACCTTTCTGAATTCGGCGACAGAGGAAACGGGGATTGAACTCATAATCACACGGGCGCTGAGCAATCGGCGCCTCATTTTTTAAGGAGGATCGCTATGGGTAACGTACCGGACCCCCATCGCGTAACAATTAAGGTTTCCGGTGGCTTTGTACAGGATGTTTACACGACACTGTCTTTCCATATCGAGGTCGATATTCTTGACCTTGACTGCGCAGGACGGGAATCACCGGAAGCTGTCGCAGATATGAATGCGTATTTGGACAAAGTCAAGCGGGAACAGCAAAAAATCTATTAGGAGGACTACCATGTTAAATCGAATGAGATGTATAATAGAAGAAATAAGGCAGGCTGATATTGCCTATTACAAACATGACCGGCCAATCATGCCTGACCGGGAATACGATCAGCTTTATGATGAGCTGCTGGAACTTGAGAAGAAAACGGGCATCGTGCTCTCCGGATCTCCTACCAATAAGGTGTCCGGCGAAATACTCGAAGAGCTTGTGTCGGTTTCCCATTCCAAACCCATGTTATCGGCTAAGAAAACAAAATCCGTTGATGAGGCCGTGCGCTTTGCCGCAGACCAATCAGTCATAGTATCCTGGAAACTGGACGGCTTGAAACTTGTGCTGCGGTATGAAGACGGCAAGCTTATGCAGGCCATTACCCGCGGTTCGGAAGGCCTG
>Ga0153983_1000107_pt1 | contig 19108 bp, 17 predicted proteins | sample TSGA067MetaG_FD_104693 | JGI IMG/M metagenome (GOLD analysis project Ga0153983, IMG submission 104693) | Attine ant fungus gardens microbial communities from Georgia, USA - TSGA067 MetaG | ecosystem: Host-associated > Fungi > Mycelium > Unclassified | place: USA: Georgia, Alexander Wildlife... | reverse complement strand
TTCGTTTTCTCCGGGTTCAAAACCTTCTGGCTTTTTCCCTTTGACTGTTTTTGGTTCGTTGTTGTTCTCACTTAAAAAAATTTTCAGGTGATGTGTTTCACTGTGTAATTATCAAGGTTCGTTTTTACAGATATTTTCTGTTAATTTTCTGCCATATCAGCAACTTCGGTATAATATCATATTATTTACTGATTTGTCAATAAAATTTTGAAGCATTTTGTAACTTTCCAACCTATTTGCTCTGAATACTTGGAAAAACCGACTGAAAGGACGGCTGCACCTGAGACAAAGCATTCTCATTGTAGAGATAAATAAGTCCACGAATACAAGATCCGTGGAAATTTATAATATCATTTACACATATGAATGTCAACAATTATATCTTATTTTTCATCTATTTGTACAATTTTGTGCAATCCTTCCTGGAACATAGAAATTACCGGCAGAAAATATGCTTCGCTCATTAAAGATCCTTAAGCAATTGCAACAATATATTATTATTGTATAAGAAGTTCAGGAAGGTGTTTTCCCGAATCAAACGATATGCCTCTTTTGCCCATTCTGTACTATATAATAAGGTAATGACTAAAAACACGATCCAGATGACCAGCAGACCCTGTACAGCCCCTGCCAGCCCTCCGCCTATTCGGTTGAATGTTTTTATTACGGGCAGACTGACTATTTTGTCTAAAGCAAAAATAAGGATTCTGATTACCACCATTGCAAGAACAAAAGAAAGGAATCCGGCGACTCCGCTCACAATAACGGATGCAATAGATACAGACAAGTACTCGGCAAGCGTCTCCCCTATCAACTGACCATATTCTTCTCCAGAACCCTTTAAGATACTGGTTACTAAATCGCCCGGCAATGGCAATTCTTCCAGCATACTGATTTGCTCTGTCAGATCTATTCCTTCCTGATTTTTGAGATTTTCCGCCAATTTCTTCTGACTATTTTGCTGTATGCTGTCATATAAAGGTGTTTTTTCTGTTAGAAAACTTTCTATATAAGGCGAAAAAGCAGAAGCTAACGCAATCGCTATGACTATGGACAGCATAGAAAGCACTGTTTTTACAAGACCCCTTCGGATTCCATTAGCGATTATAAGTATTAAAAATACAAGTATGACGATACTAAGCCAATTCATAAATTCTCCCCTTTAAAATAAAGCAGTGTACTACCTGAATTTTATCGTACTGATTCCTTTATCCGTAACCAGCATGTATTGATTCCCTCCCGTTTTAAATATATTCCGAATACTGCCTTCATCAACCGTACCGTTGAATTTCTCTACCCCCTTCAAACTTATAAGACACACTTGAGAATTGTTATGCATAATGATCATATCATTACTAATCTTGATATTTTCATATTCGATATTAAAATCCTTCTCAAAAAGCAGCTTTCCACTTACATTATACACCTGCATCCTGTATTGTTTGGATTCATCTTCATTTTTAAATACCATTCCCACATGACTATCATCATAAAAGGTACTGATCACCTCTTCCTCTACAGTGATCGTCTCCGTTTCTTCCGGTATTTCGTTTCCCTCAAAAATAGTAAATCCATCTTCACGGTAAGCAAGCGAAGTGCTGCCATCCAGATATGCCACCTGGGGAGCTAATACGCCTTCAAAAGTATAGCCGCTTACAATATTGTCAATTTCATTTTTTCCTGCATCGCCAAAATTATAGAATGCAACATAACTTGTAGTAGTTCCTCCTTCTACATATACATAGGCAACCATAAGCAGTTCCCCATTTGGAGAGACTGCAATATCCATCGGATACCCCGGGCTGTCAACTCTGGTCTGATTTTCGGCAATAATGCTTCCGTCAGTTGCATAGAAATTAATCCATGTCTTTTCCCCATCTTCCAGGATAGCTGCTACCACACCTTGCGTCGCTACCCGCGCCTTTAAAATGGGCATGCTGGTTTCTACCTTCCCAATAAGTCCTTTCTGTGAAAAGATATACATAGAAGAGCCTTTGTAATTATACACTACTGCTGTCTCATTGCAGATATCTGATGCCGGATCCTGCATGGCATAGGCTTCGCTCCATAAAACATTTGTCTCGGTACTGATTAAGGAAGCGCCTTCACTCCCATATTTCAGCACATTCCCATCTAATTCGGAATAATTATTGGATATGGTATCTTCATTTTCAAGAAAAGCCTGTACTTCATAATTGTGATATACTCTTTTTTCCAAAACCAGATTTACTGCGATTCCCAAAAAAACAAGCAGCACCGCAACAACACCAATGCGCTTTAACAGCCGCTTTCTGCGGCGAATAAGTCTTCTCTTGTATCGATCAATATCATTTTGATCTTCTTCGGATTTTTTATTTTTTGTAAATGTGCGTGTCCCATTTTTTACAAAGTTCTTAAATTTATCTAACTGTTTATTCATATAATTTACTACCTTATCTCCATAAAGACTGTTTATCTTTTTTAGACATTATAACACACTCTTTTACGGTAGTAAAATTTTTTGTCCCGGATATATAATTTGCTCCGGTGATATCCCATTCAATGCACTGATTTCATTGACTTTCCCAAGTGTTCCGTAAAACCGTTTGCTGATACTGGAAAGAGTATCTCCTTTTTGTATCGTATAAGACTGCGCAGTTGCAGCTGTATCGGCAGACTCCACACTCTTTTCATCATCTTCCTCCTCCGGCTGCTGTGTCTCTTCTTCCGGCACCTGTTCCTCTTCCTCTTTTGGGTCTTCCGATGAAGTTTCCTGCGCCGCTGTTTCATCGGTTTCTTCCGTGCTGCTGTCTGCTGCAGAATCAGTGTCTGTGTTTTCTGCGGAATCCGATACGAAACCATTGACCGGTGCATCTACCGTTTGACTATCCGCTGTGGAACCTTCTGCTTGCGAAGTGATCTCTGCTACCATTTGTTCCGCATTTCTTAATTTCTGATAGTCATTCACAAATACAACTCCCATTGCCAATACCGCAACTACCAAACAGGTGCTGGCTGCATATACAAAGCTGGTCGTATTTTTTTGTCTTTTGGTTTCCGCTTTTGTTTCTATGATTTTCCGGAAATTTTTAACTGCTTTATCTTCTACAATCTCCTCTTTTTTGGGCTGATTAGCTTTTTGCGCAATAATATAATTTTGCATAGGCTCATTCTTTTCATAATAAATATAAAACCCTGTCTGCCTGCTCAGCCGTCCTTTCTCGTACCGGTAGAAAGCTTCTTCTTTTTCCGTTGGCTCCATTACCAGCAGCACTTTATCCTTTCCCCCAAAATGATCCAAATGTGTCCGGCAGATCATTTCATGAAGATTCATGGAACAGCCAGGTATAGACAAATACCACCCGACAATTTCCTGCTCGTTAAAATATTCCTTATTTGTTTCATATATTTGATTCCAGATATCATCTGTGAATTTCAGATAGTCTTCACTTACGTCCATATCCTGAATCACAATTGCACTTTTTACAAACAAATAAGAAACTTTATCTGACCAGTTCGTTTTCCCCAGCAGAACTGCAGCCAGGCCTTTCTCAATATTATCATTTGATAGTCTACTTAAGTAAGTATACGCATAATCTTCAATATATATTTTTTGTGCTTCGTTAATTTCTCCTATCTGACGTATGTTATTGGGAATACGAAAAAAACCCTCATTTCCCACTGGCTTTTGTTTTTCTTTTTCGTAAACAATTTCTATCATTTCGTCACCCCTTTGGAGACAGAATAGCATAGTACAATTGCGAATTTTATCGTATTGTGAAAGCTTAGATATATTTTTTTGCGACATGAATGCATATCCGGAATATTCTTGTAGTAAGAGGGAAAGCTAGTACAATGGTACCCATAATGGTGTACGAAAGGAAGGAATATTAAATGACTTTTTATATAAATGAAAAAGAACGTCACGCCAGCACTAAGCTGGGGACGCTGCTCATTGATTGTATCGATACCCACCGCAAAGACTGGGATGAAATAGTATTTTTGTGCATTGGCAGTGACCGTATAACCGGGGACAGCCTGGGTCCGTTAATTGGTCATCAATTGTCAAAATGCCGCCTTAAGAACTCCCATGTATACGGGACTTTGGCAGAGCCTGTCCATGCATTGAATCTAAACAGTACGATAGATATGGTAGCTAATAAGCATTCTTCTGCATTAGTTATTGCCATTGATGCCTCTTTAGGATCTAAAAAGCATCTGGGCTTTATCACAATCGGCAATGGTTCTATCGCTCCGGGTGCCGGTGTGCATAAAAAGCTGCCCCCGGTGGGCGATATTTTTATTACGGGCATTGTAAATATAACGGGTACATTTGAACACTTTTTACTGCAAACAACCCGGTTGTCTACCATCGTATCCATGGCAGATTCCATCACCGGCGGAATCCTTCTTGCCTACCATGAATATTTCGGTCAGTTCGGGCCAGCCCTTTTAAATTATAAACAATGGAAAGAAGCTCATCTGCTCAATTGGTCCACTGCTGCCTCCACAAATGAACCATAAATAAGTTCCTTAGTTCCACAATATTTGTCTGTAAATGTAATGATCCATGCTTCCGCATGCCTCGGTGGCAGCAGGGTAACCGGCCACATATGCCTCCGAATAATTTCTTTTTCTAAATCACTGAGTTCAAAATACTGCTCTGCATTTTTCAGACATTCCCGCGGATGCGTTATGCCGTGGAAACGCTTCCCGGTCTTCTTTCTGCGTGTATGCCAGTCATATAAAAATAAATCGTGAATCATTCCTGCTCTTGCTGCAGATCTTGCATCAAGCCCGAATCGTTTACATATCCGATACGTCTCATATGCTACATGCAGGCAATGCTCATAACAGCTGGTATTGCCATGATGAGGATACTCTTTCATCTGCAATACAGCCGGATGATGGATGATGTCTTCTACATATTCAAAAAATTCTTCATTCATACCTTTCCCCATTTCCTGAGTAAACATTACGATCGTTACAGCTCCACGCGTCCTTCAAGAGCGCGAAGCAAGGTAACTTCATCAATATATTCCAAATCACCACCCACCGGAACCCCGCTTGCGATGCGGCTTACCCGGATACTGGTAGGCTTCACCAGCTTGCTGATGTACATAGCTGTAGTTTCCCCTTCCAGGCTGGAATTTGTCGCAATGATCACTTCATCCACATCCTCCTGAAGCCTTGCCATTAATTCTTTCAGTTTGATGTCGTTCGGCCCGATTCCCAACATGGGAGAGATTGCACCGTGAAGTACATGGTAGACACCTTCATATTTTCCGGTCTTTTCATAGGCCGCCAAATCTCTGGTGTTTTCCACCACCATGATCATCTTTTTATCCCTGCTCGGATTGCTGCAGATCGGACACAATTCCTGATCCGTCAGCGTATAACAAGACTGACAATACCGCACATGTTCTTTCGCCTCCCGGATAGAAGAAGCCAGCTGTTCCACCTGCTCTTTCGGCATATTGATAATGTAAAAGGCCAGGCGCTGGGCTGATTTGGTTCCAATGCCCGGCAGTCTGGATAATTGCTCAATTAATTTGCTGATGTGACTGCTATAGTATTCCAAAAAAATTCTCCTTTAAAACGGAAGACCTCCGCCCATTCCACCAGTCAGCTTTGACATAACAGCGTCATTTTCTTCTTCCATTTTGCGCAATGCCTCATTAGCGGCCGCCATTATCAAGTCTTCCAGCATCTCCACGTCATCGGGGTCAACGACTTCTTCATCTAACTTTACTTTCGTTATTTCTTTCTTCCCTGACACAGTAACCTGCACTGCTCCACCGCCTGCGGTCGCAGTATACTCCTTCTCTTCCAGCTCCTTCTTGCTCTCTTCCATCTGCTTCTGCATTTTCTGCGCCTGTTTCATTAAATTGTTCATGTTTCCGGGCATTCCCATACCTCCGGGAAATCCTCCGCGTTTTGCCATTTTTATGTCCTCCTGTTATTCTATTCGTCCTGTGGAATGTCTTCTACGACGATATCCATATGAACATTCTTTTTTAACATATCATCAATGGCGATCTCTTCTAAACCGGAATGTGTTTCCTTGTTTTTCTGTGCCATTAATAATTCTATCTCTACTGTTTTTCCTAGTTTTCTAACTATAATTTCTTCTAATTTTTCTTTCGACTCCGGATTGTCAATACACGATTGGGCTAAGAAATTTTGAAATTCCACATAAAGTTTTCCTTCTCCTGTATTTCCATTATATTTAGGGATTGCTTCTTTTAGCATCTGCTGCAGCAAACCCGTTGTTTCCCCTACCATAGATTTCCAGTTTTTCTTAATATACTGCAAATCCTCGGGCGCCGCTCTTGGCGGTTTGGGTTTTGGCTGGATGGGAGTTTGAACCGCCTTTTCAATCTGCTCTGTCTGTTTTGGCATGGGAATCCCCTTTTCTATTTTCCCTTCCAGTGCGCGGACGCGTTCCAGAATCGACTCCATGTCTGTTTCCATCACCGGTTTACACAGCTTAATAATTGCAATCTCAACTAATACACGTTTTTGTGTGGAATACCGAATTTGATTGGAAAGCTGTGAGAAGATACGAATATACCGCATTAGTGTCTCTTCTTCCAGCATTTGACTCTCTTCCTCCAGCAATTTACGGTTTTCTGTTGAAACATCCAATACCTCTTCTATGCTTCCGGAGGTTTTTATCAGCAGCAGATTTCTCATGTACCAGATAAAGTCTATGACAAACTGTCCCATATCGCGACCCCGGGTGATCAGTTCTTCCAATACATGAATCGCCCCTGTTACGTCGTTATCAATAATCCTGCGAAGAAGTTTACTGAACACCTCCGTATCTACCGCTCCCAAAATATCCAACACCTTGTCATATGTTAAATCTTCCCCCATATAAAAAGCGATGCACTGATCCAGCAGGCTTAAAGCGTCACGCATGGAACCATCTGCTGCTCTGGCGATGTATTGAATCGCTTTTGCTTCTGCCTGAACCTGCTCCTTAGCCATTAGATCCAGCAGCCGGTCAGAGATAATATCGATCGTAATCCTTTTAAAATCATAGCGCTGACACCTGGATAAAATAGTAACCGGAATCTTATGCACTTCTGTCGTTGCCAGAATAAAGATTACATATGAAGGAGGCTCTTCCAGGGTTTTTAAAAGCGCATTAAAAGCTCCTGCCGACAACATATGAACTTCATCGATGATATAGACTTTAAAGCGTCCCTGGGCAGGCCGATAGGCAACCTCTTCTCTGATTTCCCGGATGTTGTCCACACCATTGTTGGAGGCTGCGTCAATTTCGATCACATTCATAGAAGCTCCAGATAAAATTGCTTTGCAGGAGTCACATTCGTTACAGGGGCTTCCTTCTACCGGCTGCTGACAGTTTACTGCACGGGCCAGGATTTTTGCGATCGTCGTTTTCCCTGTGCCTCTGGTACCGCAGAACAGATACGCATGACCGATGCGGTCTGCCTTTATTTGATTTTTGAGCGTTGTAACAATATGCTCCTGACCTTTTACATCCAAAAATGCATCCGGTCTGAATTTGCGGTAAAGAGCGGTGTAGCTCATAAACATTCTCCTGTTCTAATATACTATTTACATTATAGCCATTTTGTTACTGTCCTTACCCATTATATATGATTTTACTTTTTATCTCAATAAGAAAATAAAAACTTGCCCTTCCGGCTCATTGACAAATCCCCGCAAAAAGGATATACTAAAAGTCCGTGCAGCCGGGGAGTTAGCGGTGCCCTGTACCTGCAATCCGCTACAGCAGGGGTGATGCCAAACGGAGGCTCTTTATTTGTGGAGCTGCCCTTTATAAGTGGCGTTGACGTTTGGGTCTTACGCAACAGGAATCTGCGAATCGTGTCAGGTTAGGAATAAAGCAGCACTAAGCAGAATCTTCTGTGTGCCGTAAGGGTGCCTGAGCCGAGTTAACTGTAGAGGTAACGTCTGTGGTAAAGTTCCGATGGGCGGCGCACGGGTAAAAAGAAATCAAAAAAAGAAGCGTTTACTTTTCCGATTGAGAGGTAAGCGTTTTTATTTTACACGTCATATTTTCTCATAATTCATAATAGGATAGAGTAACACGACTTGTACCCGGAGGCATTATGGAATCCTGGATTATGGAAATTATGAATCACTACGGATATCTGGGCATTGCCCTTTTAATTGCCATAGAAAATCTGTTTCCTCCTATCCCTTCAGAACTCATCCTGACCTTTGGTGGTTTTATGACTACTTATACAAAAATGAACATCATCGGTGTAGTACTTTCTTCTACTGTGGGTTCCGTATTTGGTGCCATCGTGCTTTATCAATGCGGTAGTCTGCTGTCCAGAGAACGATTGGGGAAAATATTAACCGGAAAAGTCGGAAAAATTCTTCACTTTAAGGAGGAAGATATTGAGAAAGCATTCAATTGGTTTGACAGTCAGGGGAATTACACCGTACTGTTCTGCCGCTGCATACCTATCGTACGAAGCATCATCTCTATCCCTGCGGGAATGGCACACATGAATTTTTCTAATTTTTTAGTTCTTACTACGGTCGGCAGTACCATCTGGAATTTTGTGCTGGTAACTCTGGGCGCTTTTGCGGGTGCTTCATGGAAAAAGATGGTACTTTATATGAATACCTATTCGGATGCAGCAATTGCTGTTACGATAGGATTTTTATTGATTGGACTCCTGCTGTATTTAAAGAAGCGTTTCCTAAAATAGTTCTACAAAGATTTCACACTGTGGCACCCGGATGGCGGCGGTGTGTAGTCTGGTTTTAAGGGAATTGCATGCTGTGGAAGCGAGATCTCGATTTTGCCTTCGGGAGAAGGCAAAATCTGCTCTGTGAGAGCTCGCTGGAACGGTTAGCATGCCTGACCTTAAAACCAGACTACACACCGCCGCCATCCGGGTGCCACAGTGTGAAATTTTTGTAACTCAATTTTATTTTTTATGGAATCCGTAGACATCTCCTCTGGACGTAACTACCCGGTATCCAACAGACTCAATTCGCTTTTCCAGACTGTCTTTGCATTCCGCCGCTTCTTCTCCTGTGCAGATCTTATCATCGTATAAAGCATATAGTTTTCTGACAGATGTTGGAGATAAATTGGGCATTACTACATTGGCTCCTGCCTGAATTCCCAACTCCCTGCCTTGGGGGTGAAGAGTGCCAAGAGCTGTTGTAGACGGCAATAATACATAGGGAAAGAGCAGACGGAGAAGGGCAATCATATTGAGACATTCCGTAAGATCTCCTTTTGGATATATGTGAAACGGAGTATCTTCATGAGGTAAAAACGGCCCAACTCCAATCATAGACGGCTTCAGTTTCTGAAGAAACCGGATATCCTCGACCAGATTTTTTGTATTCTGACCAGGGGAGCCAATCATGCATCCGGCTCCAACCTGGTAACCGATTTTTTTCAAATCCCACAGACACTGTTTTCTTTTTTTGAAGCTCATACTATCCGGATGCAGCTTTTTATAGTGTTCTTCATTGGCAGTTTCATGGCGAAGCAGATAGCGGTCCGCTCCTGCCCTAAAATATGCCTGATAACTGTCAAAAGATTTTTCACCCAGAGACAACGTAACCGCACAGTCGCTATATGCCGTCTTTATAGAAGATATCAGCCCGCAGAGAATTTCATCCGAATAAAATGTGTCTTCGCCTCCCTGCAGCACGAAAGTACGAAAACCCAGCGTATATCCATCTTTACAACATTTTAAAATCTCTTCTAGGGTTAAGCGGTATCTTTTTAGTTGTTTGTTACTTCTTCTAATTCCACAATAATAACAATCATTTTTACAGTAATTGGATATTTCAATCAGACCCCGTACATACACATCTCTGCCATAATACTTTTTCCGTGCTTCGGCTGCGATATTATATAAGTACAAAGCAACCTCCTGATCTTTGCAGGCAATCAATTCTTCAAGGATGTGATCGTTCGCATTACTATTCTTTTCTATTTGTTGTACCCAATGCATCATTTGTTTTTTATCTATGTTCATGATCTCTTTACCTTCTTGATATCCGCTTCGATTGGCACTTTGTTATACGGTACAGTATACCTCAAAAAAACAAACTTGTAATCCAATTTTTATAATTTAAAATTTATCCTATGCATTTTTAAAATTACGTGTTATATTACCTATGTATATAAAAGAGAAATTTGTCGAAAGGATAACAAAAAATGGACATTAGCAACATATTAGCCCTTCTTGGCGGACTTGCACTTTTCCTGCATGGAATGAAAATGATGGGGGATGGTCTTGAAGCCGCTGCCGGCAACCGTATGAAAACAATTTTAGAGAAATTAACTGCCAACCGTTTTCTTGGAATTGCCGTAGGTGCCGGGATAACTGCTGCCATTCAATCCTCTTCAGCTACTACGGTCATGGTCGTCGGTTTTGTGAATTCCCGATTGATGACCCTAAGTCAGGCCGTATGGATTATTATGGGTGCTAACATCGGTACCACTATTACCGGTCAGCTGATCGCACTGGATATTGGTCTGATTGCACCTCTCATCGCTTTTATCGGAGTTGCTGTCATGACATTCATAAAAGGAGAAAAGTCTTATCATTATGGAGCTATTATTGCCGGTCTTGGTATTTTATTTGTCGGCATGGGTATGATGAGCGATGCCATGATTCCTCTTCGCGAATCGGAGACCTTCATTCAATTAATGACACGTTTTTCCAATCCTCTGATCGGGCTCTTAGTAGGAGCATTATTTACTGCTGTCATACAGTCCTCTTCTGCCTCCGTAGGTATTTTACAATCGTTGGCAGCCAGTGGGGTGATTGGACTTTCCAGTTCTGTCTATATATTATTCGGACAAAATATCGGAACTTGTATTACGGCCGTTCTGGCTTCTATTGGAACATCTCGAAATGCCAAAAGAACCACTTTGCTGCACTTGATGTTTAACGTGATTGGGTCCGCCCTTTTTATAGGAATTTGTTTATTTACTCCATTTACTTCCTTTATGGAGTCCTTAACTGCAAATCCCAAAGCTCAGATTGCCAATGTGCATACGGTATTTAATATCACTACCACCCTGATCCTGCTTCCCTTTGGGAATGTACTGGTTCGCATCGCGCAGAAAATATTGCCGGATAAAGGCATCGTGGAAGACGGGGAATACAAGCTCCTTTATGTACAAAGCCTGCCGCATGCCGGAGAGCGCAATATCGGATGGTCAGCTCTGTCGATTGCTCAGCTTCATAAGGAAGTACAGAGAATGCTTTCCATGGCTGTCAAAAATGTAGTACTTAGTTTCGAAGCTGTTGAGCAGAATTCAACAAAAAAGATGTCTGTAATAAAGGATACGGAAGAATATCTGGATTACTTAAATGCCGAGATCTCTAAATATATTTCCCAGCAATTTACTCAGGAAATGTCTTATGAGGATTCAGAGATTCTTAACGGATATTTCAAAATGATAGGAAATCTGGAGCGTATCGGTGACCATGCTCTGAATATAGCCGAATATGCGGAACACGTTAAAGAGAAAGACTTGACATTTTCCGATATTGCCTTATCGGAAATAGCAACTATGAAACAACTGTGTCTAAACACTTTACAGCTTCTTGTCCCGCAAAAGGGCAAGGATTCTGTGAGAATTCTGGAACAAGTGTCAAAATATGAACAGCAAATTGATGATACGGATGAACTGTTTCGGCAAAATCAGGTTGAACGTATGAAAAAGGGAATTTGCAAAGCAGAAACCAGTATTTTGTATTCTGAAATGCTGACCGATTTTGAACGTATCGGAGATCATGCCTTAAATATCGCAGAGCTGTATACGCAGATGGGGAGTCAGATCGCTTTGGAATAAATTTTACTAAAAGCAAATGGCTGGTAAAGGTCACATAATATGACTTTCACCAACCATTTACTCTTATTAGCATTTATGAATGATCCTAAATCTCTGTTTTCCATAACCCATGCAGATTGCAATATTCATATACCGCTACTGCTTTATCATCCTGCAGCCTGAATACTGCATGAGGTTTATCCCCTGGGTTTAATCCTTTTCGCTGTCCGCCATGTTCCGTCTGAAGATAAATAAACTGGATATAATGCTCATCCAGCATCGGATGATCCACACTTCCTACATTTACTTCTACCGTATCGCCATTGACCGAAACTTCCGGCACATGTTTTTCTTTTGCCGCATCAACCGTATTCGGGATTAATTCTTCCATCTTTTCACCACAACACTGCATCGGCACTTTTGCATCCGCAATCATACCAACCAGATTGCCGCAATGCCGACATATAAAAAATCTGTGTTCCTTCATAAATTAAGTCTCCCTTCTCTATAAGAATTAATTTCACCTTTTGATATTACCAGTATATCACATTTTTGGTATTGTACAAGCAGGAATGCATTATCTCATCCTTATGTTACTTATTTTTCTTCTCTCTTAATTCCTTAAAAAATGTTGTCAGCATATGGCTGCATTCTTCCCCGAGTACCCCCCGCTCTACCAGAACTTTATGATTAAACCCATCCATTTCCAATAGATTGATCACCGATCCTGCACATCCTGCTTTCGGATTCATACTCCCGATGACCACTTTATCTATCCGCGCCTGAACAATCGCCCCGGCACACATCGGGCATGGCTCAAGAGTAATGTACATCGTACATCCTTCCAGTCTCCAATCTCCCACCCTTTTACTGGCTCTGGCAATTGCACGCAATTCTGCGTGGGACAGTGTGTTTTTATCCGTATTTCTCCGATTATATCCCCGGGCTATGATTTTCCCCTGATATACGATGACACAGCCGATAGGTACTTCCTGGATCGCATAAGCTTTTCTGGCCTGCTTAATCGCTTCCTTCATAAATTTCTCATGATCAGACATAATCTAATCCTCCAACGACACCTTTTACTTTAACTGAAAAATTTATTATATCATGCGGAAAAATACATGAAAAGTTTAAAATAAAAACTTCACATTTTACCCAACGAGTTTTATCAAATTTCAAGAAGTTGTTTTTACTATATTTTTCAGTATTTGCAAGTTATCTTTTATTATGATGATTTATAGTAAAGTGGTCTACAAAATATGTTGCCCTATTCTTGGAGTTATAGAAAAATTTCCAGGATTTTATAAAAAATTTTAAGAAATATTATTAACAAGCAGGTGATAATTTTAGTCGTTATGCAAAGGAAAGCGTTGCAGAAATAAAGTATCAATGATAGAATAGGCACATGGAACACCGTGTACAGGTGGCTGACCTCTCATTTTACATGGATGGGAGGTGGTGCGTATGAAAAACTTTGATTTCAAAGACCTTATGACTTTTGGAATGTTTATTCTGGCACTATTGACCTTAATTATTTTAATTAGTCAATAGCACATAAAAACAGCCCCTTGTACTTTAGCCGAAGACAGGGACTGCTTTAATCTGTTCGAGGTCAACCCCTTGTGGGCGGTGTTCCTTTTTGTATACTCATTTTACCATACGGTTGCACGTAATTCAAGCCTTAATTTTTTGCTATTCTGGTAAAGCAATAGCCACTTCAAATAAAAACTTCGCATTTCAAAAACCGGGCGGCAGCAAGGTGGATGCAGTGCGAAGTTTCTACTTTAAATATATCTAACTTCCTGATACTCCAAATTTTTCTGTGCCGGCCCTCCTATCACATGCCCCTTATAATCAAACCGGGAACCATGGCAGGTACAGTCCCAGGTGTTCTCATCTTTATTCCACTTTATCGAACAGCCCATATGTGTGCACACCGGTTTCACTGCATGCAGTTTCCCATCCATATCCTTATAAACACCCATCCTTTGAGAACCAATTTCGACGATACGTCCTTCATTTCTTTCGATATCCTCCAGTTCATCCTGCGGCTTTGTTAAATGTGTCAGAAAGTTTCCAACGATATCAACCGATTCCTTCACAAAACTTTTTGCCTGTAAGCCGATATCTTTCCTGACGGTAGAAAAGATACTGTAATTATCGCTTTTTCCTTTCGTAATCAGGTCACTTATGATATCTGCCGCTGCCATAGCGGAGGTCATCCCCCATTTGTTAAACCCCGTAGCAATATAAATATTTTTATTCGCACGTAAATACTGTCCGATATACGGAATCTGATCATGCGTCATGCAATCCTGAGCTGACCACATATATGCAATTTCTCCATCCGGATAATATTTTTTTGCATTCTTAATCAAGCTGTCAAAATGTAATTTTTCATTTTCATGACCTGTTTTATGATCATATGCGCCAAACAGAATCATATCGTGATTATGCTCATCTTTTTGAGGGCGAAAAGATAATCCCCCGGGAACACAGTCAATGTACATATCGTGAATAGCCGGAACTCCTTTTATCGCAAGTACATAAGAACGCTCCTGATAAATTTTCGCAAACAGTAAAGAGGATTTGTCAATAAAGGGATAATGCGTACATGCGATAATATGTTTCGCATAAATATCTCCTTTTTCCGTTCTTACAACTCTTTCTTCTGCGAAAAGCGCTTTGGTGTTGGTATAAAATTTACAGCCTGCTTTTGACAGGATATCAACAATGGAAAAAGCAAATTTCAAAGGGTGAAAATGCGCTTGATTATGAAACTCTACAGCACCCTTTATCGCTAGCGGCAGTTCCGTTTCCGTCTTATAAGATGCAGCGATGTCCAATCTTTTTGCTGCTTCTGCCTCCTCTTTTATATCCTGAATATGTTCTTTTAAAGTAGTGTATACCCAGGCGCTGCAAAGCGCAAAATCACAGCTGATTTTTTCCTTTTCAATGATTTCCTGATACATCCGAACTGCTCTTTCATTTGCAGCAGCATATTCAGCCGCTTTTTCCAGATCAAATCCTTTCATCAGCTTTGTATATAACAGCCCGTGCTGAGAAGTTATTTTAGCTGTAGTATTTGCTGTTACACCGCTGCACACTTCATTTGCATCAACAATAACAATTCCTGTAACGCCTTTTTGATATAATAAATAAGCACACAAAAGTCCGCATAAGCCAGCTCCGACAATCACGGTGTTTGCTTCTATATCTCCCTGCAGGGAAGAAAATTGAGGTGCCTTTTCTTTTTGCCAGAATGATCTATGATCCATGATTTTTTCTAATTCCTTTCTTTTAAGTTTATTTATCGACAGATCCGTTATAGTATTTGATTAGTAGTCCCTTTTTATGAATCTTATTTCATATCAAATTTGCATTGACCACTCTGGTCGATTATGATAAAATTTGAACAGATCAGTGAACAGGAGGTGCTTATTATCTATGAACGTTTTACCGCCATAGACCCGGAAAAGCAAACACGCATTCTCCATGCCGCCTATAGAGAATTTGCGAAAACGGATATAAGAAAGCTTCTACCAACCGAATCGTGAAAAAGGCCGGAATCGGAAAAGGCATGTTGTTTTACTATTTCAACAGCAAACTGGATCTGTATCTTTTTCTTTTGGATTATGGTGCTGTTTTTTTTGAGAATTATTTTGACACTCTGGCTAAGCGGCAAAAAGACTTTGATTATATTGAAAAATACAGAGTTGCCAGTCAGTGTAAATTAGAAGCATACTTGAAAAATCCTTATATTTTCGAATTTTTTACAAGATTATATTTCAACGAAGAGGATACGAGTATCACTGTCGAAGTAAAAAAACGGTATGACGATATCATTTCCATACGAGACAAGATATTTATTTTTTTAGGTACCAATCATGATACTTTCAGATTCCGCACCGACATAGATATCGATAAGCTGATGAAGTATGTTACGTGGTGTCTGGATGGATATACACAGGAGCTTTTAGGAAAATTTCAAGGGCAAAATTTATCGGATATTAATCTGGCGCCGTATTGGACAGAGTTTGATGAAATTTTAGATGATCTAAAAACAATATTTTATAAAAGCTGCAAATCAGGAGGGCACGAGTATGTCAATGGTTAAGATTGAAAATGTAACGAAGCGATTTGGCAGGTTTACGGCATTGGACAAAGTAAATCTTACTCTGGAGGAAGGGGAAGTCTATGGGTTTATCGGTCCTAACGGGGCCGGTAAGACTACTGCCATCCGGGTTTTGTTAGGTATTTTGCAGGCCACGGAGGGAAAGGCAACTATTTTCGGATACGATGCCTGGAAAAAAGCCGTAGAAATTCATAAAAGAATCGCTTATGTACCGGGAGATGTAAATCTATGGCCAAATCTCACCGGCGGCGAGGTAATTGACCTTTTTGTGAGATTGAGAAAAGGAAATAACAAAGTATACCGTAATGATTTGATTGAACGTTTTGATCTGGATCCTTCGAAAAAATGCCGAACCTATTCTAAGGGCAACCGTCAGAAAGTAGCGTTGGTTGCGGCTTTCGCCTCCGATGCCGATCTTTATATCCTGGATGAACCTACCAGCGGTCTGGATCCGCTTATGGAAAGTGTTTTTCAGGAGTGTGTAATGGAAGCCAAGAAAGCTAAAAAAAGTATCCTCCTGTCCAGTCATATCCTCTCTGAAGTGGAAAAGCTTTGTGATACGGTAGGCATTATCAATCAGGGGGAAATTATTGAGACAGGCACATTAACAGAGCTGCGCCACCTGACCCGCACCAGTATTTCCGTAAAAACCGCACAGCCCATTACCGGTCTAAAAGGAGATCCCCACATTCATGATCTGCAGGAAAATCCCGCAGGACTGGTCTTTAGTGTGGATACGGAAGCCTTAGGCACTGTGATTTCTCATATCAGCCAATTTAACATTCTGAATCTGGAGAGTACGCCACCGACTCTGGAGGAACTCTTCATGCGTCATTATGAACAAGGAGGGGAGAAATAATGCATGAACTTTTCGCTGACACCGGTTCACTGACACGCTTTGTTTTTCGCCGAGACCGTATTCAAATACTTATATGGCTGATCGGTATTATAGGATTTACCGTGGTTCTTGCCCCGGTATTTGATAACCTCTATGGAACTGAAGCTGAACTTGCAGTCATGGGGGAAACAATGCAAAATCCTGCCATGATTGCTATGGTTGGACCGGTTTATGGCATAGATAACTATACAACCGGCGCCATGTTCGCCAACATGATGCTTGTATTCATGGCTATTATAGTAGCTGTCATGAATATCTTTTGGGTCACACGCCACACAAGACAGGATGAGGAGCTGGGACGAATGGAGGTTGTCCGCTCTCTTCCCGTGGGAAGACTCGCCAAGCTCTCCGCTGCGATAATAAGCGCACTGATTCTCAATATTATTATCGCTGTCGTAACAGGTCTTGGTCTTACTGCTTTTGGCATTGACAGCCTGAATCTGGAGGGCTCTATGCTTTTTGGCACAGTCATGGGAGCCGCAGGTTTTTTCTTTGCGGCAGCTACAGCCGTGTTCTGTCAGCTTACAGCCAATAACCGGACTGCTACCAGTTTTTCTTTTATTTTTTTGATGCTGCTGTATCTGCTTAGAGCAGCCGGAGACCTGAAGTCAGAAACCCTGTCACTCATCTCTCCTTTGGGTTTGATCCTTCGTACAAAAGTCTATGTCGATAACTACTGGTGGCCGATATGGATATTACTGGGTGTTACGGCTGCAGCTATTGCACTGGCTTTGTATTTGTCCAAAATCCGGGATCTGGGCTCCGGTCTTTTGCCGGCACGTCCGGGCAGAAGTACTGCTTCCCCTCTGCTTTCCAGCCCGCTTGGTCTTTCCTTCCGGCTTTTAAAAACTTCCTTACTGATCTGGTCTGGAACTATTTTCCTGTTTGCTGCCATGTATGCTTCCATATTCGGAGATTTGGAAAGCTTTATTGACAGCAATGAAATGCTGCGGGCTATTTTCGCACAAAATACTGATTTTTCCTTTGCCGAACAGTTTATCGTCCTGCTGATGGCCATTATGTCAATGATCAGCACGATACCGGTATTATCGGCGATGCTCAGAGTCCGGACTGAGGAGAAACTGGGGCATGCGGAGAATATTTTTGCCAGAGCCGTATCCCGCACGCAGCAGTTGGCAGCTTACTTTATACCGGCTTTTATCATGAGTATCCTGTTACTGCTCCTGACTGCTTTTGGATTCTGGTCGATTGGCTCTATAACCATGAATAACGCACCTTCACTAAAAACCTTCCTGCAGGCGGCCTTCATCTACCTTCCTGCTATATGGATAATGCTGGGGCTTTCCATGGTATTTATCGCTTATCTTCCGGATAAATCTTCACTTGTGTATATCTATCTGGGATACAGTTTTATAAGTGTCTATATCGGTGCGGTTGCCCAGCTGCCGGAATGGACGAAAAAGCTCTCACCTTTTGGTCTCACTCCACAGATTCCTGTTGATGACATGAATGTACCGATAGTTGTAATCCTCACAGCCGTTGCTCTTGTACTCTTTGCTGTTGGCTTTTGGGGTTACCGACGAAGGGATATGAAGATGTAAATTTATTAGGGGACTGCCGCAAATTGCGGCAGTCCCCAATATTTTCCATCAATCCTACGGTTTATGCCTTTCCTCCAATCGACTCATCCAGGAGCCCGGACTATCATCTGTTCTCTATAAACTCTATTGCGTAAAGCGGCAAATTAACAAGCCAATCCTCCTTTTTATAATCCGCCATTGAAGTTCTGACAGAAATCTCAGGACCGAATTTGTCTCGATAGGCTTTTAGGCTTTTGGCCTGCAAGTTGACCTCGGCTTTCACCTCAAGCGGAATCACTTCTCTGCCGTTATCGACCAGAAAATCAACCTCGGCATTGCCTCGGTCATTCGTCCAATAGTAAGTTTCTATATTTTTCAGCGTCTTTAACTGCTGCAAAACATATTGTTCTGTCAGCGCTCCCTTAAACTCCTTAAACATCTTATTGCCATCAAGCAGGATATCCTGACGTAACCGCACCATACATGAAAGCAAGCCCACATCTACCAAAAACAGTTTGAACGCTTTCAAATCTTCATACGCCTTTAACGGTAGGCTTGGAGCAGTTACCCGATGCACCTTATGGACAAGACCGCAATCGGTGAGCCAGAGCATCGCAAGCTCGTATTCTTTTGCGCGCGCACCTTCTTTAATCAAGCCATAGATAAACTTTTTGTTTTCTTTTGTAAGCTGTGAGGGAATGCTGTTCCAAAGCAGGCGGATTCGCAGT
>Ga0153983_1000105_pt1 | contig 19186 bp, 12 predicted proteins | sample TSGA067MetaG_FD_104693 | JGI IMG/M metagenome (GOLD analysis project Ga0153983, IMG submission 104693) | Attine ant fungus gardens microbial communities from Georgia, USA - TSGA067 MetaG | ecosystem: Host-associated > Fungi > Mycelium > Unclassified | place: USA: Georgia, Alexander Wildlife... | reverse complement strand
TTGCGGCATACTGTTTTCCCCCCATCTCTAGTGCCTGCTTGATTTTATTATGGACGTTAGTACCTCTAAACCGTTTTGTTTCAACTATAGCTGTTTGATTAGCTGTTGCTATAACTGCTTTTCCAATAGCTTCTGCTAAACCAACAGGAACCGCATTACCAATTTGCCTGTACTGTGCTGCTATACTGCCTTCAAACACCCATTCATCCGGGAATTGTTGTATTCTTGCATATTCTTTAATGTTTAATGGTCTATTTTGAGTAGGATGACACATCATTGTCGCTTTCTGTACAGGTGATGTAACCACAGTAGGTGAAGGTTGTGCAAAAGACAGTCTTCTATAAAATCCCACTTTGCCCCCGCCTGATTTGAAAGCTCCGCCCATAGCCAAGGGCTTTATTTCCTCCGGAAGGTTTCTCCAATTTCCACCTTCCGGTATCATTTCAAGATACTGCATACGGTCTGCACTAAGCGTTGCGCATTCACTATTATTATACTCGAGGCTACCAATAGCATCCCGAACTGTTCTCCATTTATACTCTGGATTTTGATGCATTTGGAAATGAGTTGGAACAGGTAAAAATATTTCTTCATTATCACGACTTCCAATAAGAACGAAACGCTCCCTGAATTGCGGCACTCCATAATTCACGGCATCCAAAACACCATATACAGTTTTGTAACCCAGTTTATTGAATTCTTTGAGTATTACTTCCAGAACAGTTCCTCTAGCCGTTTCACGACTATTCCGCTCTGCTAATGGTACATGTTTTAAAGCAGCTGACATTATTCCTTTAACATTCTCCATAATAAAAAAACGAGGACGTATGTAATCAATCATTCGTATGAAGTCCATAAACAAACTGCCACGCGGGTCATTAATCCCTAGACGTTTACCCGCAGTCGAAAATGGTTGGCATGGTGGCCCACCACATATCAAAAATGGTTCTCCAACAGAAAGATTTACCTCCATTAATAACTTTTGAGGAGTAATATCTCTTATATCTCCCTTCAATACATGGTGATGATTCGCCTTCATGGTTTCTATACAAGCTGCATCAAAATCTTGCCCCAAGACAACATGCAATCCTACTTTTTCTAGTCCGATATCAAGCCCCATAGCTCCTGAAAATAAAGAGATAACATCTCTATTATTATAAAATTGGCTGTATTGTTTAACTTCCTGCATTATAATTTCTCCATTCTTTGAGCAATCTTCATATGTTATTATTAAACGTTTTTATAAATTTCACTTTCTCTAATTCTAAGGCATAGAGTATATAAAGTCAACTTAATTTAGAACATTCGTTCTCATAAATAGATTCCAATATTTAACTATTTATCTCGCATTAATTTTGAACTAATTTTGACTTTAATTTATGATTTTGCCCAAATACTATTACGCTCATAGTCACATTTCCCTTTCAAATCTCTTCATATCTTGACTTACCTCCAGTCCCGAACTATAATTGTTATTAGTAAAAAGATGATAAATGCCGTATATCAAGGAGGATAAGTACATGACTTACCAAGAACAATCTTACACACATACCGCAGCAACCATTATAAAAAAACTGCAAAAAAGGAATATGGAAGGATTTTATTGCTCGTCAAAGGATGAGGCTGTAAAAAAAATACTTGACTTGATTCCTGCAGCTTCACAGGTCACCTGGGGCGGTTCCGAAACATTGATAGAAACCGGTATTATGAAGGCATTGCAGACATCAGATTATCAGCTCATTGACCGCCACTCGGCTGCTACACCTCAGGAAAAGAGGGAAATATACGGAAAAATCGTAACCGCAGACTATTTTTTGACAGGCACGAACGCCATCACGCTGAATGGTGAGCTGATTAATGTAGATGGTGCCGGCAATCGGGTAGCCTGTCTTATAACCGGTCCGCAGCACGTCATCGTGGTAACCGGTATGAATAAGGTGGTTACTACCATAGAGGAGGGAATGCGCCGTGCCCGCAATATAGCTGCTCCCCCCAACAGCATTCGTGTAGGTGCAGATACTCCTTGTTCTAAAATCGGTATGTGTGCAGATTGCCTGACTGATGACTGCATCTGCAGCCATACGGTCATTACCCGGCGTTCCCTAATCCCCGGACGGGTCAAGGTGATCTTAATCGGAGGAAATTACGGTTTTTAAACAATTGCAGGCGGCAGGAGGCCATCATCTATGAGTGCATTTGTAGTATTAAACGAAGTCAAAAAGAGCTATCAGATGGGAGAGGTTGTAATTCATGCCGTGGATGGAATCAATTTCCAGATAGAAAAAGGGGATTTTGCAGTTATCGTAGGCCCCAGCGGTGCCGGAAAGACGACCGTATTAAACATTTTAGGAGGCATGGACAGCTGTGACTCCGGAGATGTTCTGGTAGATGGCATCAATATCAGCAAATATAACGGAAAACAGCTGACAAAATACCGCAGAGATGATATTGGTTTTGTATTCCAGTTTTATAACCTGGTGCAGAACTTAACTGCCGTGGAAAATGTCGAGCTGGCACTGCAGATCAGTAAACATCCTCTGAATGCCAAAGACGTACTGGAAAAAGTGGGCTTGGGAAAACGTCTCTTGAATTTCCCGGCGCAATTGTCCGGAGGTGAACAGCAGCGGGTTGCCATTGCCAGGGCACTGGCTAAAAACCCAAAATTATTATTATGTGATGAGCCTACCGGAGCCTTAGATTATAACACTGGAAAGCAAATATTGAAACTGCTGCAGAATACCTGCAGAAAGGAAGGAATGACGGTCATCGTCATTACTCACAATCAAGCCATTGCACCGATGGCGGACAAGGTAATTAAAATTAAAAATGGGAAAGTAAGCAGCATCCATCAGAATGAGCGGCCAATCTCTGTGGAAGAAATTGAATGGTAGGACATAGATGAAAAAGAATGCATTAAGAAAAGACATCTTAATCGAAATCATAAAAACAAAAAACAGATATTTATCCCTCTTTCTCATTACTGCACTGGGTGTGGCATTTTTTTCAGGAATACGTGCATCAGCCCCGGACATGCGTCTGTCGGCGGATGCATACTACGATGAGAGCAATCTGATGGATATACGTATTGCAAGTACTTTAGGACTCACCACAGAGGATACGGAAGCTATTGCAAAAATCGAAGGCATAAAACAGGTTATGCCTTCTTATAATACAGATGTATTATGTGATCTGGGCGATGAACAGGCTGTTTTAAGACTTATGTCTGTTCCCGATACCATAAATAAAATAGATATCACAAAAGGCCGGCTGCCCGAATCGGCAAGTGAATGTCTGGTGGATTCCAACTTTTTAGATACTACGGACTATGAATTAGGAGATACCATAACTGTTGAATCCGGCGAAAATGAGGATCTTCAGGATACGCTAAAGGAAACGGGATTTACGATTGTCGGCGCCGGGAACTCCTCTTACTACTTGTCTTTAAGCAGAGGTACCAGTACCATCGGCAGCGGAAGTATACACAGCTTCGTCATCATTCCAAAGGATTCCTTCTCTCTGGAGGTGTATACGGAAATATATGCGACGATAGAAGGTGTTTCAGAAATCAGCAGCTATACTGATGAATATGAAGATACCGTCGCCACTGTGGTGAAAAGAGTGGAAGCAATCGCTGATGAAAGAGCACAGATACGGTACGATTCGGTTCTTGCAGATGCCGAAAAAGAGATAGCAGATGCCAAACAGGAAATCGCTGATGCTGAACAAAAGTTAGCAGACGCTGCCGCAGAGCTGGAGCAAGGCAGACAGGAAATTGCAGACGGAAAACAAGAGCTGGCGGATCATGAACAGGAAATTGCAGATGGATGGATCCAAATAGCGGAGCAGGAAACAGTAATAGAGAACGGCCAGGCAGAAATAGATGCAGGATGGCAGAGCATTTACGCTGGCGAAGCGCAGCTTGCGGACGGGAAAGCTCAACTGTCTGCTGCTGAGGAGGAAGTCCGCACCGGCCGGGCCGCATTAGATGAGCAGTCTCTTTTAGCTGCTGAATCCGAAATCGCTTCCCAAAGAGCACAGCTGTCTCAGGCCGAAAACACGCTCAATGAGTCAAAAGCAAAATTATCCAGCAGTCAGGCAGAACTGGACAGCGGCATCGCAAAGCTGGAGGAATCCCGTCAGGAATTGCTTGATGGGGAGGCCGAACTTCAAACCGCCAGAGAAACTCTTGCTAACGCTGCCGAAGAACTAACTTTGGGGGAAACGGAATATGAAGAAGCAAAGGCCGACAGTGAACCCAAGATTGCCGATGCGAAGCAGAAAATCGCCGATGCTGAAACAGAATTGGCAGACCTGGAAGTCCCTGCATGGTATGTCCTGAGCAGGCAGTCGATCCAAACTTATGTGGAATATGGTCAAAATGCAGACCGAATCCATGCCATTGGCACTGTATTTCCGCTGCTCTTCTTTATCGTAGCCGCTCTGGTCTGTCTGACAACCATGACAAGAATGGTGGAGGAAGAAAGAACCCAAATCGGTGTATTAAAAGCACTTGGATACAGAAAGCTGGATATTTCGGCAAAATACATCGTATATGCACTTTCGGCAAGTCTGCTCGGAAGTTTAACCGGGCTGGTTATTGGACAAAAAATACTGCCGCTGTTTATTATTGATGCCTATAAAATTTTATATCCGACCCTTCCTGATATTCTGACACCACTAAATTTTACATACTCTGTTACTTCAACTGCTGCCGCAGTTTTGTGTACAACACTGGCAACCTTCCTGGCCTGCTACAAAGAACTGGCATCCGTTCCGGCCAAACTCATGCGTCCGGCAGCTCCCAAATCCGGAAAACGAATTTTCCTGGAAAGGATCGGCTTCTTATGGAAACGCCTGAATTTTTCCGTGAAATCAACTGCACGAAACCTGTTTCGATATAAGAAGCGGTTTTTCATGACTTTATTCGGAATCGGAGGCTGTATGGCTTTAATCGTAGTAGGCTTTGGTCTGAACGACTCCATTTCGTCTATCGGAAATCTTCAGTATTCCCGTATCCATATTTATGACAGCAGCATCAGTTTAGAAAATGAAATAGAGGAAAAGGAAAGACAGAAAATTTTTCAAACAGTAACGTCCGATCCGGATGTTATGGATGCTATGCTGATCAAACAAAGTTCTATAGATGTTGAATCAGGCGGTACAGAAAGAAGCGCTTACGTAATCATCCCTGAAAACCCGGAAGAAATACACTCCTATATCTCACTCCAGGATCGGGTAACCGGTGCCTCCTATGAATTATCCGACAGAGGTGTCATCATAACAGAAAAACTGGCATCTTTACTGAAGGTCAAAACGGGAGATTCCATCTATCTGAAGGACGAAGACACAGAACAAACAAAGGTCACTATTACAGCAATCACGGAAAATTATTTTTATCATTATGTATATATGACTCCCGGATTATATGAACAGTTATATGGCAGTGCGCCGGAGTATAATGGAATTCTGACCATCAATGCCGGACAGGATGCCGCATTTGAAGCAGCATTTAAGAATACCTATATGGCAGAAACATCAGTATCAGGAATTGTTTTCACCACCGATTCTGCCGCAACCGCAAGTGATATGCTGGAAAGTATGGACGCCATTATCTATATTCTGATTATCTCCGCCGGATTATTGGCATTTGTCGTATTATATAATTTGAACAATATCAATGTCAGTGAACGGAAGCGGGAGTTGGCTACATTAAAAGTACTTGGATTTTACGATCTGGAGATTTCCCAATATGTGGTAAGAGAAAATGTATGTCTGACTGTCATTGGTATAATTGCCGGAGCCTTTCTTGGAGTGTTCCTGCACCAATACGTTATCCAGACAACAGAAGTTGATTTGACCATGTTTGGACGTATCATTTCCTGGAAAAGTTATCTATACAGCACCCTGCTTACTGCCTCTTTTTCCGGTATCGTAAATCTGGTTATGCATTTTAAATTGAAAAAAATTGATATGGTAGAGTCAATGAAAAGCGTAGAATAATCACAAAACCGGATAAGGTTGACTTTTTCAAATCATCTGATACACTATAGAAAGATAAATAATGATTACTACTGGAGAAATTATATGAAACACGGAAAGATCACACTATCTTTACTGGTATTCTCTCTGACTATACCCTGTCTGCTGAGCGGATGTCGAAGCAGCGAATCAAAACAGGTGAAAACAGCAATTTCCACAGAACTGGAGCTGCTGAAAAATCTTGATCCGGATACGATTGAAACCTATGTTTCCTATGCGGATCTTTTCCCTGATACCCAGGATGAAACCGATCTTTCTTCCGGACTCGTAAAAATCTTTCCGCTGTTTTTTCAGGATTTTTCGTATAAAATTCTGGAGACAGATGTACAAGAGGATACGGCGTCAGCCATGGTACGTATTGAAACCATTGATGCCCAGGCATTGGCAAAAGATTTTTCAAAATCATTGATCAAAAAAGAAATTTTTGATTCGGCAAATTCGGATAGTACGGAGTACACATTGGAGGACTATTACCTCCTTCTAAAAAATTTACTGGAAGATAACCAGTATAAAACCGTTGAAAATAATTGCAAATTTATCTTACAAAAAAAGAATGATGCCTGGGCAGTCAAACACAGCAATGATCTGGACAATCAATTAACAGGCGGGTTTGCATCCTATCTGGCAGATTCCGGCTTATTTACTCCCGAGGAAGTAACCGCCATCTATTTTGATGCCATAAAAGAATTCAATAATGAACAGATGAGCCATTATCTGGGGCTTGAAAATTTATTTGATTCTGAAGATTCCTTTTACACTACCATTATCCAGGAGCTGACCACACAAATTGTCAAGCATTTTGATTACCAGATCATTGGACATGAAAAGAATGGACAGACTGCCAACGTTACTACGGAGATTATCAGCTATGACTTTAAAAAGATACTCGGTACCTACGAGGAAAATCTGGATGCCTACCTTTCCTCTTCAAACGCCCTGGCTGACGGAGCCGAAGGACGTTTGGAAAAGTCAAAGGAGCTGCTGCTGAGTAGCATTCGTGAAAACACCAGTGCTGCTTCTGCCACCATTTCCATACTACTTGTAAATGATGGATCCGGCTGGAGCCTGCAAATGAACGACGAAATTACAGAAACCATCTTAGGCGGTATTGCAGAAGCCGTAAGCTTGTAAATTTATTTGTCAAGAATAATCCCTAATTCCTCCAGCTGCTTTTTATCCACCGAACCCGGCGCCTCTGTCATCAGGCAGGAAGCATCCTTTACTTTAGGGAAGGGTATCACATCACGAATGCTGTCTTCCTTCGTAATCAGCATCAGCAGACGATCCAGTCCGTAAGCCAATCCGGCATGAGGAGGAACCCCGTATTTAAATGCGTCCATCAAAAATCCAAATCGTTCATATGCTTCTTCTTTTGTAAATCCCAGAATTTCAAACATTCTTTCCTGTATCTCGTTCTGGAAAATTCTTACACTTCCTCCGCCTAATTCCGTACCGTTAAGCACGATATCATAAGCTTTTGCACGGACAGCGCCCGGATTTGTCTCCAGCATCGGAATATCCTCATCCATAGGCATTGTAAAAGGATGATGCATCGCCGTATAGCGCTCCTGCTCCGCGGACCATTCCAGCAAAGGAAATTCCGTGATCCAGACAAATTGATATTCCTCTTTATCCAAAAGTCCCATCTGCTGTGCAAGATTCAGGCGCAATGCGCCTAATACATCCCACACGACCTTATTTTTATCGGCAGCAAAAAGCAATAGATCCCCCGGCTGCCCTTCCATTTTTTCTACCAGCGCTTTTTGCTCTTCTTCTGTCAGGAATTTTGTAAAGGAAGATTTGTACGTCCCCTCCTCCGTAATTGCAAGGTAAGCCAGTCCCTTTGCTCCGAAATCCTTCGCATAAGCGACTAATTTATCTATTTGTTTACGGGGCATAGCACCCTGCCCTTTCGCATTGATCCCCCGTACACTGCCGCCTTTTCCAAGTGCATCTGTAAATACTCCAAAAGAACAGCCCTTGACAACCTGGGACACATCGGTCAGCTCCATCTCAAAACGAATATCCGGTTTATCCGATCCAAACCGGTTCATCGCCTCCTGCCAGGTCATTCTCTGAATCGGCAAAGACACTTCCACATTTAATACTTCTTTGAAAATAAAGGCCATCATTCTTTCATTTACATCAATGACATCATCCACATCTACAAAGGATAATTCCATATCGATCTGGGTGAATTCCGGCTGGCGATCCGCCCGCAGATCCTCATCCCGAAAACATTTTGCAATCTGAAAATAACGGTCATACCCGGCACACATAAGCAATTGTTTAAAAAGCTGGGGGGATTGCGGCAGAGCATAGAAATTGCCTGGATGTATGCGGCTTGGTACCAGATAATCCCTGGCTCCCTCCGGCGTACTTTTCGTCAGCATCGGTGTTTCTATCTCGACGAACCCTTCCTTCACCAGAAACTGCCGGGTAAGCATGGCTACCTCACTTCTGAGCATTAAGTTTCTCTGCAAATCCGGCCTGCGCAGATCCAGATACCGGTATTTCAGACGCAGTTCTTCTTTTGTCTTGCTGTTTTCCTCTATTGGAAACGGTGGTGTCTCGGCCTCTGACAGGATCCGAAGTTCCTTCGCGACAACTTCGATTTCTCCCGTTGCAAGTGCTTCATTTGCTTTTGCCGAACGTACCTGCACTTCTCCGGTAACTGCAATTACAAATTCGCTGCGCAATTTTCCGGCTTTCTCAAATCCTGCTGTTCCAATACTGTCATTTTCAAATATAATCTGCATAATTCCGGAACGATCTCTTAAATCTGTAAATACAATTCCGCCTTTATTCCGGCTTTTCTGCACCCAGCCCATCAGTGTCACAATTTCACCAACCATAGAGACAGTCACTTCCGCACATCGGTGAGACCGTTTTAAACCTTTCATTGATTCTGCCATACGCCTTTTCTCCTCTACATTTTATCTTTGAAAAATTCCTGAACTTCTTCATAGCCCTCTCTGGCCAATTGTTCTTTCTGGAACTTTTTATTCTTTTTCATCACTGCTATAGTTACATGATGCCCTGCATTTCGGTCATTCTCCGCCTGTTTTAATACCTTTTGCATATCCCGGACATCCAGACCTTTTTCGATCAGATATGCTTTTTTTCCGGCAGCCACAGGCACTTTATAATCCCGCTCCAGCAGGAGCATAACAATTCGCTCAAATCCGATCGAAAATCCACAGGCACAAACAGGATTACCTGTAAATTTGCCAATCATCTCATCATATCGCCCGCCTCCGCCCACAGACCCGGCGAATCCATCGATCGCTATTTCAAAAATAGTTCCGGTGTAATAAGACATCCCCCGAACCAGTGTCGGATCAAATAAGATCTTGAATTTTGCACTTTTTGCAGCGTCTACACTTTCAACAATGGTGCTCAACCCTTCCATTACCGATTCTTCTAAAAATCCTTTTAGTTTTTCTTTACAATAGGAAAGCCCCTGGTTATTATCAAGAATATTATGAAATAAATCCACATACTTTGAGATCTTCTCCCTGGAAAAACCTGCGGCTTCCAATTCTTTGGAAACACCTTCCAATCCGATCTTGTCCATTTTATCTAAGACAATAAAGATTGTATCATGGCTGTCCGAGGGGAAACCACTATAAGCGGCCATAGCTTTCAAAATTTTGCGGTCGTTGATCCGGATTGTAAAATCCTCAAATTCCAGCTTTCCAATAAGTGTAGAGGTGGCTAAAATCAGTTCGGTTTCTGCCAAAATACCTGGTTCTCCCAGAATGTCAATGTCGCATTGCATAAATTGCCGGAACCGTCCCCGCTGCGGTCTGTCTGCCCGCCACACATTTCCCATCTGCAGTGCCTTAAACGGCGATGGCAGCTCATTAAGATGATTCGCATAAAACCGGCATAAGGGCACGGTCAGATCATACCGCAGTCCGCTGTCTGTCAGATCTGCTTCACATTTGACTGTGTCCAGCTTCAGCTTCTCTCCTCTTTTTAAAATTTTAAAAATCAGCTTTTCATTTTCTCCGCCCTGCTTGCTGGAAAGGTTTTCAATATGCTCTACACTCGGTGTTTCCAGAGAATCAAATCCAAAGCTCTGATACGTATCTTTAATCATGCGGATTACATAATCCCGGATTTCCATCTCACGAGGCAGAATATCCTTCATCCCTGTCACCGGCTTTTTCTTTAATGTCATAACTATCTTCCTCCTCATGGATAATTCTTTGAAATACAAGAAATAGTAACATGTCAAAATTTTTCACTTCTTCTATCATCAATTCGATTGCGGTAAATTTATCGAATGCCTTGCGGTAAACTCTGTCCTCCGTAAGTGCACCAAACACATCACAGACTCTGAGTATTCTGGCTCCAAATGGAATCTTCTCTCCCTGCAGATGCTTCGGATAGCCGGAACCATCATAATTCTCATGGTGATAACGGACACTTTCCAGGACAAAATCAGAATACCCCCGGCCTTTTAATATCTCATAGCTCAACTGTGAATGCATGCGCATATACTTCAGTTCTTCCACCACCAGCTGATTATCCTCCATATATCCAGCAAGCCTTAATTTCCCTATATCATGCACCATTCCGGCCACTGCCAGATCATAGCATTTCTGTTTTTCAAGTCCAAGCTCCTGCCCCATTTTGTACGCAAGATTGCTAATTAAAATACCATGGTTGATCTGATTCATCAGATTAAAACTAACCAACCGACTATTCGTTGTTCGTACATTTGCCATTTGGTCTTCCCTCCTGTCGCCAGGTTTCAATTCCAATTCGCTTTCTCTCGATCATCTCATCGATTCTTGTAATATAATTTGTGATATCCTTCACATTTTCTATTCGCATAATGCGTTGTTCCGACCGGTTCACCAATTTAGTTGCCCCTCCGGCACCGGCAGCCAGAATCGGCTGCTTCTCTTCCATAATAAGTATATTGTATCTTCCAGCTTTGTCAAGCTTTGCGTATCCAATATTTTCTAAATTCCCTGCCATATTTTTTTGACGATACAAATAGTAGGGACTCATATCGCATTCCATAGCACATTTCATAACCATGTCCATGGTCTCCTGACTGTTTTCAAATGCTATTTCTTTGTATTCCTCTTGGAGCAGTTTAAGCCTGGATGCCCTTTTTACTGCAAGGGAGTGAGCGGTCAGACTATCCGGGTTTAACCCCTTTATTTTCTCCAGTGTATAGGATACATCCTCCTTGCTCTCACCTGGCAAACCGACGATGATATCCATATTAATATTATCAAATCCTGCTTCTCGTGCCATATAAAAAGCATCCATGGTATCTTCCACCGTATGCTTTCTGCCAATTACATCCAACGTTTTTTGATTCATCGTCTGCGGATTTACGGAAATCCTTGTTACCGGAAATCCCTTTATTACTTGTAATTTTTTCTCAGTAATGCTGTCCGGTCTTCCCGCTTCAATCGTAAACTCTTTTATCTGATCCATAGCAAACCGCTTCTGTATATGGGAAAGCAATCTTACCATCTGCTTTGAATCCAAAGTAGTCGGTGTGCCGCCTCCGATGTACACAGTGTCCAAGGTATATCCGTCCATTGCCTGACTGATAAAGTCCAGTTCCCTGCAGCAGGCATCCAGATAGGGATCGACCACATTTTTCCATTTCTCATAAGGAGAAGAACTAAAAGAACAGTACAAACAAATGGAAGGGCAAAAAGGAATACCCACATATAGACTGTATCCCCGCCGGTAATCAATATCCTTTAAAATTTCCCGTTCCCGGTTTGCTATGGCGATACTAAGATCCGCTTTCTCTTTACTGCAGTCATATACCTCCTGCATATAACCGACAGCCTTCGTATCCGGCATTCCATTTTCGATCAGGCTCATGACAAGCTTTACCGGACGGATGCCGGTCAAGTTCCCCCAGGGCAGTGTTTTTTTCGTGTAGTTCGATAAAACCCGATATACCATCCGCTTCAGATCACTTTTGGCTGTCTTTCGGTCAGCATAATCTAAGGCAATGACCTCCTGTAAGAAGCATTGCCCGCTTTCCAGGATTGTTATGTTCACATCTTTGTCTCCATATACAATCCGGATCATTTTATCATATCCACACTCCTGCTGTTCTTCCTCATAACAGATACGTAATTCTTCTCCGGGATAAAATGCCTGCACAAGAGAGTAGATGTCATATTCATAATCCTTTTTATTAAACTGGATTCCTATCATTGTCTTCCCTCATTTTATATGAGCCAGCGGATTATAGCGCTTTTCAAAGGCTACCGTCGTAGGTTCTCCGTGTCCTGGATAAAGTTTCACCGTATCGGAAAAGGTATTCAGCAGAAAATGGACACTTTTTGTAATTTGCGCCATATTGCCGGTGGGTAAATCAGTTCTGCCATAAGAACCAAGAAATATCGTATCTCCGCATAGGATCAGCTCTTCTTCTTTGAAATAATAGCAGACAGAACCGGCCGTATGTCCGGGAGTAGAAAATACCTGCACCTGAAATCCTGCCAGGGATAGTATTTCCTGATCCTTTACCCATACATCCACCTGCACCTGATAAGAAGATCCGGCAAAATTTTTAGCGGGATCCGATAATACATCCTGCTCAGTTTCGGCTGCATACACTTTGGCAGGGAAAATCTTTTTTACTTCATTTACGGCCATGATATGATCAAAATGTCCGTGGGTAAGTAAAATAGCTGTCACAGTTCCCTGCAGTTCCTTGACTTCACGGATGATTTGAGGACCCCAGTCTCCGGGATCCACAATAATTATTTCAGCTGTTGTTTTATTTTTCAGCAGATAGCAGTTGGTTGCCCCCATACCTACCGAAACTGTTTTTAATTTCAGATTCATTTTATTTTCTCCTAACCAGTGGTACGCTCAATATCCAAAACACTCTCCACCTGCCTGATTTTTTCAATAATACTGTTTAGTTCATCTGTACTTCTAATATTAAAACTCATTCCGATCGTGGCAACTTCCTGTTTGTTGGTTCTGGTATTTACCGAAGTCAGATCTATCTTTCGTTCAGAAAAAATTTTTGTAATATCTACCAGCAGACCTGTGCGGTTTTTGGCATACACATTAATTTCTACAGTATATAATTCATTTGTTTCCGCTTCCTTTGTCTGCCACTCAGCTTCGATCAATCTTGCTCTGTCGATTTCAGACATGTGCAAAATATTCACGCAATCGGTTCTGTGAATGGATACACCTCTTCCTCTGGTTATATATCCAATAATTTCATCGCCGGGAATCGGACTGCAGCACTTGGAAAATCGCACCGCCACATCATGGATTCCCTCAACTATGATTCCGCCCTTAGTCTTTTCGGGATACCGTTTTTCCTTTACTTCTGCAACTATCTCTAAAACTTTTTGATCCGTAAGCGTTTGTTTGTGATCCCTGTCATAGCTTTCCAGCAGCTTATTTAAAACCTGGCCTTCTTTTAGCCCTCCATGTCCTAATGCCGCCAGTACAGATTCCCAGTCTCTAAATCCATATTTTGTCATTACGGATTCCATATATTTGGATTTTGTTATATTGTTTAATACCACATTCTTCTCTTTGGCATACTGAGCCAGCATTTCTTTTCCCTTAGATATATTTTCCTCTTTACGTTCCTGTTTGAACCACTGATTAATTTTGTTTTTTGCCTGCGTACTTTTTACAACCTTCAGCCAGTCCCGGCTGGGTCCTTTGGAATTGTGGGAAGTTATAATTTCCACCCGGTCTCCATTTTTAATTACGTATTCAATAGGAACCAATTTTCCGTTCACCCGTGCACCCACCATCTTATTTCCTACCGCACTGTGGATACTATAGGCAAAATCTATCGGAATCGAGCCATTTGGCAGCGTTTTTACATCCCCTGCCGGTGTAAAGCAATATACATTATCCGTAAATAAATCGAAATCACTTTTTAGCAGACTCATAAACTCTTTATTGTCCGACATATCCCGCTGCCATTCCAGAATCTGCCGCAGCCAGCTAAGCTTCTCTTCTTCCTTTTGAGTCACACTTTTCTTGCCGTCATCTGCCTCTTTATATTTCCAATGAGCGGCAATCCCAAACTCTGCCGTCTTATGCATCTCAAACGTCCGAATCTGAATCTCAAAGGGCTGACCGCCAGGGCCGATTAACGTCGTATGCAGCGACTGGTACATATTCGGTTTCGGCATGGCAATATAATCTTTGAAGCGTCCGGGGATGGGTTTATACATTTCATGAATAATTCCCAATGAGGCATAACAATCTTTTACCGTATCGACTAAAATACGAATGGCAAACAAATCATAAATCTGCTCCAGTGTCTTATCCTGATTTACCATTTTCTTATAAATGCTGAAAAAATGTTTGATCCGTCCGTCGATCTGCGCATGTATGTTCGCATCTTCTATATGATTTCTTACTTCAATTATAATCTCATTAACAAACTCTTCTCTGTCCTTTTTTGTAAGGGATATTTTTTCTACCAGATCATAATAGATGTCCGGTTTCAGATATTTTAAAGATAAATCATCTAATTCCGTTTTGATTTTAGAAATACCGAGTCTCTGCGCAATAGGGGCATAAATATCCATGGTCTCCCTGGCTTTTTCCTTTTGCTTCTCGGCGGACATATACTTTAACGTACGCATATTATGCAGTCGGTCTGCCAGCTTAATCAATATGACCCGGATATCTTTTGCCATAGCAAGGAACATTTTACGCAGATTTTCCGCCTGTACCTCCACCTTATCTGCTGAATAAGACAACTGTCCCAATTTGGTAACTCCATCGACCAGCAACGCTACTTCACTGCCAAATTCCTTTGTCAGTTCTTCCATCGTCATCACCGTATCTTCCACAACATCATGTAAAAGACAGGCTACAATCGTTTCCTTATCCAGTTCTAAGTCCGCAATAATAATAGCAACACATAAGGGATGGATAATATATGGTTCTCCTGACTTGCGCACTTGCCCTTCATGAGCCTGTCTGGCAGTGTTATAGGCTTTTTCAATCATTGAGAAATTTGCGGAGGGATGATATTTTTTTACACTGGAAATAAGCTCTTCATATAATTGTGAAGGGCTTTTAAAATCATCCATCGTTTTAAGATTTTTTTCATCTCCCATTTCTCATTTTCCTTCGTAGCAAACTATCGAATCAACTGAATATCCTTTTAACTTCTTTCTTCCATCCAGCCCTGCCAGTTCCATCAAAAACGCAATTTTTACAACTTCTCCGCCCAGCATCTCGATAAGTTTTACAGCAGCTTTTACTGTTCCTCCGGTAGCGATCAGGTCATCGATAATAACTACTTTCTGTCCCGGCTGTATCGAATCTTTATGCATTTCAATAGTAGCGCTTCCATATTCCAGATCATAGCTTGCCGCCACTGTCTCGCAGGGCAGTTTTCCTTTTTTACGTATTGGCACAAACGGTTTATGGAGATTGTACGCAAGCGGAACGCCGAAAATAAACCCTCTGGATTCCGTACCTACAATAATATCAAACTCAATATCCTGAATCAGCTTCTGCATAGATTCAATTGCAAGAGCTAATCCATCCGCATCCTGCAAAATAGTAGTTACATCCCGAAAAATAATTCCTTCTTCCGGAAAGTCCGGTATACTTCTTATATAGTCTTCTACTTTTTTCATGGCTGCTCTCCCTGCCTTTTGTGACGTAGGATGTATTATATCATCTTTTCTGTTTTCGTGCAAATTTACATAAAATTCCGAATAACTATCTGAATATTCTCTTTTCCCATATATGAGTTTATGGTAGGATAATACGCAATGGAGAACATTTTCTTGTCAGATATTTCATTTACAAAGGATTCTCCATCGCCAAAATAGACAGCCTCCATTTCAAATCCCTGCTCATCAACTGCCTTCATTTTTACTACATTTCTATTTTTGCCGAAAATACGGCATCCCATAAGTTTTATATTTTTTTGGGCAAACAACGGCTTGGTATTTCCTTTTCCAAAAGGTTCCAGTAAGTGGAGCTGTGAAATGAGAGGACGCGTAATATACGAAACAGGCATTGGAACATCAATCAATACCTTAGTGATAAAATCTTCCGGTTCCAGCTGACATTGATCATTGAGTCTGCTTCGCAAAACAGGTATCTGCTTTTCCTGTAAAGAAAGTCCGGCTGCCATGGGATGTCCTCCGAATGCATCCAGCAGATCCCGGCATGCCGTCAGTGCCTGAAACATATGATACGTCTCAATGGATCTTCCGGATCCCTTCACGCCTTTCTCGGTTTTCGTTAAAACAATCGCCGGCTTTCCGAAATATTCCCGTATCCGCCCTGCCACGATCCCTGCTAAGCTCTCATGGCAATCCGGCAGATAGACAACAATCACCTTATCCTCCCGTAAAGAAGTGGTCTCGATAAGCTCTATGGTCTCTTCCGTGCTTTTTGAGGTCATATCCTTTCTGCTGTCATTCAATGCTTTTAGATCCCCTGCCAATACCGCTGCTTCTTCCGGATCTTTGCATTCCAGCAGCTCTAACACTCTTTTTGCGGTACTTAATCTCCCGCCTGCATTCATGCAGGGTCCTAAAACAAATCCAATATGATAAGATGTAATTTCCTTATCTTCCAGCTGATTTACTTTGATCAGTGCCTGTAAACCGCAGTGGTTGGTCACCGAGAGGCGTTTCAAGCCCTCTTTCACCAGTATCCGGTTTTCACCCACCAGATCCATCACATCTCCGACGGTGGCAATCGCCGCAAAGACAAGAAGCTCTTCCAGCTCTTTTGAAGGAACTCCATACTTTATATACAATGCCCGCACCACCTGATATGCTACTCCTGCCCCGCATAACCCCTGAAAAGGATAGCGGCAGTCCGGCTGTTTTGGATTGACAATTGCGTCGGCGGGAGGCAGCTGATATACACGCTTCCCCTGCGGGTCTTCTTCATAGGGAACTTCATGATGATCGGTAACGATCACTGTCATCCCCAATTCTTTTCCATATTGAATCTGTTTGGCAGCGCTGATTCCGTTATCACAGGTAAGGATTGTATCCATACCAGCCTCATGAGCCGCCTGAATCAATCCTTCATTTATCCCATACCCATCCTTGATTCGATCCGGTATGTCAGCATCTACATCCGCATTGATCTTTCTTAATCCGCATAACAATATATACGTGGCACAAACCCCATCAATATCATAATCTCCAATAATTCTGATTTTTTTGCGTTCCGCCACTTTTTCTTCCAGAATGTGCAATACCTTCTCCATATCTTTAAATAAAGAAGGAGCGTGCAGATGCGCTTCTGTACCATGAAGATATTCCTCGATGGCTTCATTTCCGATAACCTCCCGGTTTCGGATCAGTCTGGCGATTACCGGATCAATCTGAAAATCACCTGCAATTTGCTGAAAATTTGCACTTTTTGCAGCTACTACCCATCGTTCCAATTGTCTATACTCCTATTTCTTCGCAAATCTGGTCTTTAGTTCATACCACAAAGTCCCTGTTATACACACTGATGAATACGCACCGCATACAATCCCAACCATCAGCGGAAAAGCAAACTCCTTAACGGAGGAGACTCCCATAATTGCAAGCATACAGATTGTAATAAACGTAGTAATGGACGTATAAATACTTCTTGTTAACGTTTGTGTAATGCTTTCGTTAACCAGTTTCGCATAATCTTCTTGCGTTTTTATCCCTCTTGCGTTTTCACGGATTCTATCAAAAATAACGATCGTGGCATTGATCGAGTAACCGACGATTGTCAGCATGCATGCAATGAACGTATTTCCTACCGAAGTCCGGGCAATCGCATAAAATGCCAGCACTACCAATACATCGTGAATCAGCGCAGTTACAGCACTGCCGGCAAACCGGATATCCTTAAATCGGAACCAAATATACAGCAGCATAAGGAGTGTGGCCACAATTACTGCCATGATTGCATCATTTCTCATTTCCGAACTAATCGTAGATGAGATACTCTCCGTACTAATCAGGGCTTCATCCACCTGAAAATTATCTATCAGCGCCTGATTCAGGGCTTCTCTTTCACTAACCTCTAATGTGTTGGTCTTAATGACCGCCTGATTGCTGTCAACTACCTTAGTAATCTGCACATTGCCGTCTCCGGTAACCTCCTTAACGACCGGTGCTACATCAGCATCCAGATCTGCGATCGACATATCCTCGTTAAAGGTTACGGTAGTGGCTGTTCCACCCTGGAATTCCAGACTATAATTCAAAGCATTTTCACCGTTTGCCTGATAAATACCCATCGTAACCGGTCCTGCCAGCACTAAGAGAATAGAAACAACAAAAAATATCCGTCTTTTTCCTACAAAATCAATAGCAGCCCGCTGCTTAGCCTTACCATAAAATTTCTCATCCTGAAATCCCACCGCATAGAAAGCATAAATAATCCATCGGGAGACGACTAAAGCCGTAAACATAGAAAGCACAACTCCAAGCGCCAGCGTCTGCGCAAACCCTTTCACACTTCCGCTTCCCATCCAGTTAAGTACCATTGCCGCAATCAGGGTTGTGATATTTCCGTCAAAAATAGCAGAAAATGCTTTTTTGAATCCGGACTGCAAAGATGACTTCACTGATTTCCCGGAGGCGATCTCTTCTTTGATTCTGGCATAAATAATTACATTCGCATCCACAGCCATACCAATAGAGAGGATAATACCCGCTATCCCCGGTAAGGTTAACGTCAGGTCAAATGCATTTAAAGTAATTAAATTCAGGCAGATATAAATAATCAAAGCAATTCCTGCGACAATACCAGGTAATTGATATACAATGATCATAAAAAGAATAACAAGGGCAATCCCTATTGCAGCAGCTTTTAAACTGGTAGATATTGCTTCTTCCCCTAATTGTGCCGCAACCACATTGGATCGCAGCTCCTCAAGTTCAAGTTTCAGGGAACCAATACGAATCGTAGATGCCAATTCCTTTGCCTCTTCAATACTCTCCATTCCGGTAATCTGAGCCTCCCCACCGGTAATGACGGATTGTACTGTAGGAGAGCTTATGGTTTCACCATCATAGACAATAGATATCTTCTTGTTCAGATTTTCTTCTGTTGCTGTGGCGAATTTCTCAGTACCCTCCGCTGTTAGGTTTAGACTCACTACGTATTGTTTATTCTGTGTGTCATC
>Ga0153983_1000103_pt1 | contig 19806 bp, 22 predicted proteins | sample TSGA067MetaG_FD_104693 | JGI IMG/M metagenome (GOLD analysis project Ga0153983, IMG submission 104693) | Attine ant fungus gardens microbial communities from Georgia, USA - TSGA067 MetaG | ecosystem: Host-associated > Fungi > Mycelium > Unclassified | place: USA: Georgia, Alexander Wildlife... | reverse complement strand
ATTAGCACAATGAAGTTTCAAAGGAGATATTGTGCAATTTCACAATAAAAACAGACCTCAAAAAAGCAAAAAGAAGCGATTCTGTTCTAAAATCACTTCTTTTTGCTAAAGTTGACGACATTGCCGTTGGGGCTTCGACCGTTAAAAAATGGCACCGCGCTTACAAAAGTGGCGATTTTGATGCCCTCCTTCCCCAGGGTCGGAAAGATGAAGGCATCAGCCGGAAGTTGGATCCGGATCTTCAGACACAGATCCGGTTCATGAAATCTTCCATAAAATCATTTGCTACAGGATTCAGCAGAGATCTTGCGGCAGTAGAAAACTCTGTAGCATCTGGCTTGAGTAACGGGTTTGTTGAAGGAACAAATAGTAAGCTTAAAATGGTAAAGAGGACAATGTATGGACACTGTACCCTTTGAATGTTACGGTGCAGCGGGTCCGGAATAATCATCTTTGGATGTGGTCAGGCATTCTCCTTAATACCCTAACAATCACTTTTAGAAAGAATTTATCCCTAAGCAGTATTAGTAATCCGAAATAAACACCCATACCTACGATAATCTGCAATACGGTAACAGCTATGAATGAGTTCAAAATATTTCCTAATATCAACACAACCACCAACATAACAATTCCCGAAAGAAAATATTTGGAAGCTGATTTCATATTAGAAAGTATATCAATTTTTTTTCTGACAAAATAAAGCTGTATCAACGTAACACCTAATTCAGCACATACAGTTGCAGCAGATGCGCCAAATGATTTAAATTTAGTAATCAGCATCAGATTGAGCAAAAAATTAATCGCAGCTCCAGAAATAACAGAAATCCCATATTCTTTTTGACGCATTGTTGGCAACAGGTATTGCATCCCAATTACATTGCTTAATCCAATTAATAAAATAATGGGGCTAATAATACACATCAACGGACCAACTTTATCAAAACCATTACCAAAAAACCATGGTACAAAGTTCTGAGAAATACCAATAAGGCCAAACATCAATGGAAATGCCATAAAAAATACAAAGTTCAAAGAAAGATTGATATGTGTTTTAATTGCAGCTTCATCTCCCTCTGCAAAGTGTGCAGCTGTTCTTGAAAGCATAACAGACCCTAGCGAAGTTACAATGGTCAATACTATCTTAATAATTTTCTCGGATTGTCCATAGTATCCAACTTCACTGATGTCATCAACGAGAAATCCCAGCATTGATTTGTCAAGTAATGTGTAGACCGAGACCGCCACTTGTGGTATAAATAACATTAAAGTGGGACGCAAATGTTTGAAACTGGCTCGGATATCAATAATCGGCTTTGAAATAATCCTTGGCACTTGAAGCCATAAAGACATATTTCCCAGTATCAGAGGAAGCGCATTACACAAAAAATATAAATATAAATCTTCCTTTGTTTTGACCAATGTAAAAATCAAGATAATTCCTGCCAGCTTAATAATAAAATTTCTTGTAGCTGTCACTTTGAAGTTTTCTATGCCCTGAAATAACCATGATATATCAAAAACAGATGCCATAATATTAATCAGCAAAATCAAATAATAAAAACTATATGCTGAAAAAGTTACAACAGATGCCAAATATATGATAATACTTATAGATACCATAATAAATCGTAATATAATGAGTTCCCAAAAAATTTTACTACGATACATTTTATCCTGTTGATGAAAAGCAATTTCTCTCTGACCATACAAATTCAAGCCCACACAGCCAAAGAGAATGAAGTAGTTAGCTATGGACAGTGTGTATTCATAAATACCAATGTTGTTGACACCCAATACTCTTGACACATACGGTGTTGTAAGGAGTGGCGTTATAATAGTCAGCAATTGATAGGATAGGTTATATAAATAATTTTTTGTTATACTTTTTGACATAGTTTTTCCCTTTTATAAAATTTTTATTAAATATATAACCTAGTGCAAGAATAAATGGGTTATAGCATAAATTAAACAACTGTGGGTCAAAGGCACTGTGTACTGAAATAGCCAAAATAACCAAGCATAGATATTTATTTCCTGTTGTAATTGCCTTTCTTCCAATTAGCACAAATCCCACACATATTAATGTCAGTAAAATCACTCCCTGGTTCAAAGCAATTTGTAAATAAGAACTATCTACATAATTATATACCGCTGATATATTGCTATATTTAATTGTATTTCCAATCCATTGTATTGGCTGACCTAAAGTACTAAATCCATACTGAAAAACAGCTCTATTTCCTAATGTTAACCTTTTGGATAATAAGGTATTTATAAATAAAAGCAATTCATTTGATGGGCTATAATATATAGAAGCTAAAATCATTATAAGTGCAGCTATGGGAATACAATATTTAAAGAGGATGCGGTTGCCAATATTATTTTTCATTCCCTGGTTACTGAATTTAAGTAAATAAGCCATTATGGAAAATAAAATAACCAAATAAAATGGACTTTTTGTATCTGTCTGTATATAAAAGAATGAGCCTATGAGAATTATAAATATTACATTCCAAATCTTTATTGACTCTTTTTTTATATAAACATACATGAGTGTCATATAAAAATAAAGTTGACTCGGAAAAGTAGTATATGTATAACCCAGGCTCCATCTCATTTGTCCATCACTTCTTAGATAAATACGATTTTCTATTATTCCAGTAAAGGAACTACCTACAATAAATATCATAAGTACAACTTGTATAAAAAATGTTAATTTTATAATTTTTTCAAAAGAAACATTTCTTGCACAAAATATAAATAGTATGATATCTATTAAAATCATTGTATCTGACCTAATAGCTATGATAAATAACAAGCCGATAATTGCTATTCCCAAAAATTCAACCCTAGAATATTTTTTAACCCATAGTTCTCTAATAATCAATATGCTAAGCGTTATAATACGAACGAAAGTATATATAATGTGTGGCAATATTTGTGAAAACATAGATACTTTAAAAATAATAGATGCAATAAGCCAAATTGCATATGCAAAACAAAATAAATTCGTTGGCGTCATTACTAATTTCTTATCGGATACGTTATTACTTTTGAGACTTCTTTTCAATTCTATTGGAACCTCATATTTTAACCTACTCATTTAACTATTCTCACCTCAAGTTCCTGATTATGTTGAGATTTCTTTTATTACTTTATATCTGACAAAGAAGGATGCAAAAGTCGCACGTTCTGCGCAAATGGTCTGCTGTATTTTAAATTTGGATTTTATCATCTGTTTTTCTCCAAATTCGCTTACTTGTTTTTAATGTGTTTTTAGTTGCAACTTTTAGAATGCCTTCTTCTGTATATAAGTTTCCGGTATCGATGAAGCCACATGCGAATATATAACTCATTTAACATAATGCTCATTTATATTAATAACTAGGGGTTAGTGTTCTCTTCGTTCAGGGGATATATATTCTATTTCAGGATTAAAATTGATACCTTGCATAAATCCTTTGCACATATAGAACCATCTTTTTAATCTATGATTTTTCGACTTTAATCCTACCCAAACAAAGACTTTTGCAAATCTATAAAAATATTTCAATAAAGTATGCTGGATTCTGGCATTGTAGAAACGGTTTCTATAGGCATATACATATCTTTCCAATCTATCACCATTGTCATGAATTATATTGGCTGAAGTGTTGCTATTCATTTTGTGAATAACGACACTTTTAGAGACAAAAAATGATGGATATTTTTGTATAATCCTAAACGAATAATTCGTGTCATCGCCCCAAATAAAGAACTCTTTAATCGGCAGACCTATTTCTTCAACCACCTGACGTCTGACAAAAAAAGAAACAAATGTTGCACGCTCCACACATAAAAGTCCTTTTTGTACTTGACATAATTCTAATATCCATTCTTTATTGACATCCGGAATATTCATTTTGCATGGTGCTTTATCAATCCATTCCACGTAACTGCATAGAAATCCAAAATTATCTTGCAGGATTTCTGCAGCATTCAATAATTCTGGTAATGTATTTGAGGTAATAATCGTATCATCATCCATTAACCAAAGATATTTATAACCGCCCTCTTGCATAACTTGTTTCACTCCATAATTGAAGCCACCGGCGCCGCCAAGATTCTCTTTAGTATTAAAATATTTAATTTTTTTCGACTCTATTAAAAACCGGAGTTCAAATAGTGTTCCATCGGTGCTTGCATTGTCAATTATAAAAATATCGATCTCTTCACCATGCTGACTAAGGGCCTCAATACACTCAAGCAGTAATGGCTTTCTATTATACGTTACAACAATTGCCGCAATGTCTTTTTCCACTTTATCACCCCTAAAATTCTATTTTGACTTTAACAACTGCACTGACTTCAAACGCTGGTATCGCTAAAATGCTCCTCTAATTCAATATAGTGCTTACATATTTGCTCTTCTTTAGGTGGGAGAGTCATATAATCACCGTAGATTTGCTTCAGAACCGCATCGTAATTGTCGGGTCCTTTTATTCTTAAATCTTCAAAAATAAGTTCCATTCCTTGCCCCATATCTTTTTTTGAAAACAACTCTCTAAAGAAACCATTTCCACCAACACAGTTCACTACATAATCACAGTCTTTATAACGATATTTTTTCAACAGCTTGTCAAATTTATACAACTGTCTCTCAATATTAAGATGCTTTGCAAATGGTATTATATCATTTAACTTAAAAATGATTCTTTCATGCAAGGGTCTAGATGCATACCCTTTTTCATGTATCGGAATAGCAATCCTTGCCAATCTGACCTTATAATACTGAATTTTAACTCTACACTTATGTACGATTCTCTCCCCCTCATGTGCCGGAATACCATCTAAGGGAAAGATGTCAAGGAAAACATTTCTTTCTACAGTATGTCCGAATAATTTTCTAACCAAAAAATAGTTTTTGTCTACTATTTTTAGCCAGTGTACAAAATCGCCCTTATTCTTTTTTGAATAATGGATTATCTCTAAGTTTTCAGGCAATAACGGCTCTGCTAGATTTAGAAATTTTTCATAATCCTCTCTTGGCATAGCAATATCAATGTCATCATCCCAAGGGATAAAACCTTCATGCCGAACGGCACCCAGTAACGTTCCACCTATTAAATAGTAAGCCAAATTAAGCTCATTACATACCTTGACTATTTCTATCAAGTCGCTCTTTAAAATGAGCTGTAACCCTCTTAATTCTTTATTGTTACTCTCTTGCTCTTGGTCCACCGCTCTCTGCTCCCTCACTTTTTGTGATATTGTCATCCTGACAGATCTCCTTTTATCTGCGTAGTAGATATTTCCGGCGTTCTCGGAAGATAAACCACTTCGCACTCAGGTTTTAAAAAATCAAATTTCCCTACCCAGTCATCACCCATAATAAATATGTCTGCATGATACTCTTTAATATCTTTTTCTTTCTGATCCCAGCTTTTTTCAGGAATGACTAAATCTACATAGCGGATAGCTTCCAAAAGAAACTTTCTTTCCTCGTAGGAAAAATAACATTTTTTTTGTTTTTCATTCCAATTAAATTCATCTGTTGACAGGGCAACAATTAAATAGTCGCCTAAAGCCCTTGCTCTTCGCAGAAGGTTGATATGCCCATAATGTAGTAAATCAAATGTTCCATAAGTAATTACTTTTTTCACAAATACTCCCCTCATACGTCTGTTCCTATAACTTCTGTACAGTGCTTATTTCTTTGGTCTTCTGGCGGAAACTCCATATAGTTTCCATACATTTGTGTCAATACAGCATCAGCATTTTCAGGTCCTATCAACTTTATATCCTCAAAATCATATACCTTGCCATTCCCATAATATGATTTTAGAAACATTTCCTTAAATTTGTAGGCTCCCATAAAGTTAACATAATACTTTGAAGATTCCGGCGGGTATTCTTTTAATGCTTTGTCAATCCTATCGAGTTGCTTTTTTGTATCGATACTTCTTCCAATCTTCGTGTGTTTTCCTATCCAAATTAATAGTCTTTCTATCAAAGGACGCTTATAGGCATTTAAATTTACGACTTCGTCAAAAGAAGAAAAATTTAAATTTGCCCTTTTCGATAATAGAGAAAACTGATGCATTTTATTAAAGATTAGATTGTTTGGCATTCCATCTAAAGGGAAAATATCTATCCAAGCAGGCAAAATCTCTGCATTCTTTGTCGCTTTACTTACTACTTTAACTTGACCATTGACGACTTTTGCAGGGTAATGCAGATATTCATCAGTGGTTTTGTACGTTTGCAAACACAATCCTTTTCGCAGCTGTTCTGGTGCGATTTCTAAGAACCGTTCATATTCAGTCCGCAAAATTCCGATATCCATATCATCATCCCAGGGTATAAAGCCTTTATGTCTAACTGCACCCAGCAACGTGCCGCCTAACATATAGTATGTTATGTTGTTTTCATTGCAAATTCTAATTGTCTCTTTTAAAATATCAAGCTCAACTAACTGCAGCTCTCTCAGCTTGTCCATTTAAAAGCTCCTTTCATACTTTTTATTACCAAACTTCGCCATAAAAAAAGTGCTGCCCTTTTTAACCCAGTTGACGCTTTCCATCTGAATGTACCCAACTTCTATATATCGCACACCATTTTTGTCTATCCATACATCAAGCAGCATTTCGCTAATCCTGCCGAATAATCTGGCCTCAAAAGCCGTCATTGAACTTAAATCAATACACTTTTCCAGCTCTTCCAAAGTTGAAAACAGCCACTGGCAATATGCGTCTGCATATTTCTTTTTCATCACAAACATATTGAACATATGTGCGCTGCGTCTGTTCAACACTTTATCGAAAGACGCAAGATATTCGGGAGAGTTATCAGCTATAATGTCCCTTGTCATATCTAAATGCTTCGGATCAAAGGTATGAGCGTAATGGGACTGCATTGTCTCTATGTAGTATTTACGCTTTTTCGGCAAAATGACATCAGTATCTGACAACAGCCTTTTAAGCTCCGTGTCGGTCAAAATGCGTTCCCACTTGTCTCCCTTTTTCTTATAGGAAAAATGCCGCCTGTAATGGGCAAGACCGATGTAGTCAGCATCAAGGTTTTTCCACGCCCAGTATAGTCCGGTAAGCTCACAATAATACGGATTCTTATCCGAGATATTTTCCCCCGCATCATCCCTTGTGTATCCCAAATTAGTTTTTCCAACAGAACCAACATGTATTGGAAGATAACAATTATCAGAAGGCATATCATATTTTTTATGTGTAGCTATTACAATTTTTATATCCATAACAATTGTCCTAAAATTCTTTTTGTAAATCTAACTCGCATTCCGATCCCCCATCAGTACACCAACTGTCTTCACCAACAACTTACAATCCAACCCCAGTGACCAGTTACTTATGTACTCCGCATCCATTTTGACAACTTCCTCAAAATCAACCACATTACTTCTCCCACGTACCTGCCAGATGCCGGTCAATCCAGGCTTAATACTTAGACGCCTTCTATGAGCCAGCTCATATTGTTCATATTCATTCACGGTCGGCGGGCGTGTTCCGACTAAACTCATATCCCCTTTTAGTACGTTCCAGAACTGCGGAAACTCATCCATACTTGTTTTTCGGATGAATTTCCCAACCTTTGTAATTCTGGGATCATCATCTATTTTAAACATATTGCCCTTTATTTTATTATATTGAATCAGATCTTTCTTTTTGGCTTCCGCATCGACGCACATGGAACGGAATTTGTAAATCTTGAAAAAGCGTCCGTTTTTTCCAACCCGTTTCTGTGAAAAAAAGATGGGACCGGGTGATTCTATGAAAATTGCCGGTGCTAAGAAAATCGTCAAAACTCCTGTTGCCAATAGCCCTACCGTTCCACCAATAATGTCCATGCTTCTTTTTAGAAAAGCCTGCGAGGGGGACTGCATTCTCATACTTCCGGAAACGACTGTCATACCTCCCCATGTATGCACTGTTTTATTAGGAAGTTCTAACGGAATAAAGTCCATGTTAATATGTACGGTAATGCCCATTGTCACGAACATCTCCGAGACATCCTGTACCTGCTCCTGCGGAAGGTTCACAAGCACTTCATCAACGATGCTTTTCTTGGCATATTCACACATATCATGAAAGGACGCAACAACCGGAATTCCATAGATATTCATTCCTGTCAGATCCTTATCAACGATGACGATACCGGCAAACCGAAAGTCCGGCATTCTGTCCAGCTTCACTTCTGCTATCAGTCTGGCTGCTCTCTCCGATGTAGTAATAAGCAGTACATTTTGAGCTGCCCTGGCATTGCTGTAACGCTTTTTCACAAACCATTTCATGCTGCACCTGGTTATATAGATGGAGATAAAAGCAAAGCCGAAAAAGTACACAAATGTAAGCCTGGAAAAGCTCCCCCCTTGCTGGGTAATAAACATATAGAGTGAAAACACAACGGCAAGCAGTAAAATACTTTTCACTACATCCTTGAATTCTGCATAATATCCTCTTCGATAAATACCCAAATCAAAGTCCATTAAAAACACCATACACAAGTACGTAAGCATTAAAATCAAAAGCGTCTGTGTATAAAGTCCATTGTGGTTCATATGCAGCGTATGATGTCTGATATAGTAAGCAAGCATATAAGAACAGAGGATACATAGTATGTCTGCGAAAAAAACTCTAAGATGTTTGGGGTACTTCCCTTTTATCAATACATACATTTTCCCTTCCCCATTATCCTTTCCTCGTCTGCACACGATAATAAACTTTTATCCGTCTGTCTTCTACTCTAAGTATAATGTCTCTTTCAAAAACTGCCGGTTCGCCTCAAGATCCGGTACCAGCACCTGCATCTTCCGGATCACTGCCGCCTGATACGTACCGTCCACCGGAATCCGATAGCTTTCTATCTCCTCCACACCCATGGAGACAACATTCACCGCATAGCCTAATAATTCTCCATGGGTAATATCCGTAGTAAGTAAAGGAAATGCTTCATCAATCAGATTCAGAATGGTACCCAAATCCTCACTTTTCATTTTCGAAAAGGCAGTCATAAGTACTTTTCTTTGCCGCTCTGTCCGCTCATAATCACTATTTCCTATATACCGTATCCGCGAATATGCCAGTGCCTGTTCACCATTTAAATGATTCATTCCCTCTGTTAAGCTCCAACTATTGTTTGTATTCAGATAAGTAACTTCTTCTGCATTTAGCTCCAGATCAATCCCACTAATTTTATCAATACAGGTTTTAAACCCGGCGAAATCCACTTCAATATTTCCATCAATGCTGATTCCGAAATTGGTTTCTATAGTTGCATTTAATAACTCCATACCGCCGAAAGCATATGCCGCATTGATGCGGTTATCGCTGTAACCGGGAATCTGCACATACAAATCCCGCATAAACGATGTCAATTGGATCGTGTTTTTCTTCTTATTAATTGTGGCAAGGATCATGGAATCCGAACGCGCCCGGGATTCTCCTTCTCTTCGGTCTTGTCCGATCAAAAGAATATTGACCACATCTTTATCGGCCATCACCTCACTATTAATTGCCCACTGGATTTCTGCCGGATCCAGCTCTGCAAGAGCGCTTTCTTCCGCATTTTCATCTTCTTCAAAGTATTCTTCCGAAGGATCTATTGCCTCTGTTGCTTCTGCCTTATTGATTTTACTTAATTGGCTCTGTACAAACGCATACACACCAATACCCGAAACGAATACAACGATCAATATTCCTATAATAATTTTTATTCCTATCGGAAGCTTTTTCTTATGGCTTTTACGCATTGATTTCCTCTCATTTCCTATTCAACTACTACCGTTAGCTTTGCCGCATTCGAAGAATTACCATCTGTGTCAGTAACTGTATAGCTTATCTCATAGATGCCGATCGTATTGATATCCACTTCTCCGGTAATCTGAATTCTTGTCCATAGAAGTTCGGAAGAGTCTGCGTCATCCGTAATCTCTGATATGTAGCTTAACTGATTAAAGCTCTCTCCTTGCTTTATCGTCACTGCGTCTGTTGTTAATGTGATTCTGGGGCTCTCGGGAGAAAGATCGGCAAAGGGATCTTCTTCCTGAACGGCTGCCTCAACAACCGTATCATTTGCATCTGCCGCTTCTTCTGTGCTGCTTTCAGTCTCATCGATTACAGCGGATGCCTGATAATTCACTTCCCGGGTGATCTTTGCCACATTATTGCTGCTGTCCTTTGCCACATATATAACGGTAGCCTTCCCTTTGTCAGCATTCGGGAACACAGCCTCCACCACTAAGGAATCGGTTACGTCTCCATCTCTGTTGTCATAGGCCGTCACACCTTCTAATAATACAGTGGTATCACTGCCTTCCGTATAAGTAATAACCGTATCATCAATTGTTATTTCAGGAGCTTCTTTGTCCGCTGTAAAGCTTAGCATAACAGCGGCAGCACCCAAAACCAAACATATCAAACCCATAATAATTACAAGACTTTTTCTCATAGTAGTTACCTAATATTTTCCATAGTATTTTCCGTAATATTTCCCATAATATTTACGTTTGCTTTGATCTACCTTGTTCAGCACTGCTCCCAGTATGGGACAGTTGCTCTTTTCCAATTGCTCCTTCACATTTCGCAAAAAACGGTAACTGATCACTCCGGATTCAATGACAAGCACAACCCCATCGCACTCCTCAGCTATGATCGCACTGTCGATTACACTTCCCAGAGGAGGTGTGTCAATCAGAATATAATCATAGATATCTCTCATAACAGTGATCATATCTTTAAAATAGCGGTTCCCCAGAAGCTCTGCCGGATTCGGTGTCACCGGCCCTGCCAATATCAAATGAAAGTTTTTTACGTCCGTTCCACAGACAACATCCTGCAATTTACTTTGATGGGAAAGATAGTGCGTCATTCCCTGTATCTTGCCTCCGGTCTGAAGATGCCCTAGCAGCACAGATTTGCGCAAATCTGCGTCCACAAGCAGCACTTTTTTATCTGCCTTTGCTAAGGAAATCGCCAAATTAAGTGTAACGCTGCTTTTTCCTTCATTGGGTGTGGAGCTGGTAAAGGCAATCACTTTTTTGTCTTCTCCGCAAAACTGAAGGTTGGTTCGCAGCGATTTATATGCTTCATCCTCAAAATAGTCCAGGTCCTTTTGTTTGATTATCACCTGCTTCATCATTTGTTCCCCCTTGCCGCACTTTTCTTGCCTCTTACTTTCCTCTTTTTCTTTTTCTCATCTTCTCTTAACGGAATCGTTCCCAGGGTGCTTAACTGCAGATACTGTTCGACATCTTCCGATGTTTTAACGGTATCATTCATCAGATATACGACTAGCACAACGGCAACCACCAGAAAAATGCCCAAAATAAATCCGATCAACCCATTTCTCAGAATACTGGGACTGACAGGTTCGGCAGGTATATTCGCCTGCTCCGCTACATTGACCGCTTCTGTCTCCATAACTGCCTGAATATGCTCTGCTGCGGTGTCCCTTACGGCATCGGCGATATCTCTTGCCACATAAGGATCTGCATCCTTCACACTGATTGTTACGATCCGCGTATCCGTCGGTGTGGTTATATCTAATTTGTTAGTCAGCTCATCGTGATCCATATCCAGGCCCAGCTGGGCAATCACCTGTTCGGTCACTGTACGGCTGACAATCAGTTCCGCATAATCCTTTGTCAGCAGAGTGCTGGTCTGCATATCCCCGCTGGTTAAGGTACTGTTATCCTGTTTGGCAAGGACATACATCTTTGTCGTAGATTGATATTGTGGGGTAATAAATAACTTAGTTCCTATTATAGTAACCAATCCCAGGGTGATTCCTGACAGAAGAATTATTCCCAGCTTACTGATTAGAATTACAAATAATTCCCGTAAATCAATTACTATTTCCTCATTATTGTGTGTTGGTTCCATATGATCTCCTATGTGCTTTATGCTTTATTCTCGATGATTTGAAGCGGGTTATCAATGAGTATTCTTTTAGTATAGGCCTCGCCCATTTGTTTTCTGATGTATGCAGCACATTCTCCCATATTGGGAGCTCTTCCTTCACTTCCGTGGGCATCCGTCCCGATAAAATCCAGCAAATCCTGCTTCATCAGCTGCTTACAAAATCGCTTCATCCGGATGCCATTTTTACCGAATATACTGCCTGCATTAATCTGAATACGGGCGCCTGTGCGAATCAGCTCCTGAATGCGCTCAAAATGCTGATAAAAGCTTTCACACCGTTCCGCATGTGCGATGATCGGTATATATCCGTTACTGACCAGATCATAGATTCCCTCTCTTATGTATGGATACCTTTCCATACTTGAAAACTCAGTCAGTACATATCGGGATCCTGCCAGTGTAAACCTTTTATCAGCATTCAATGTTTCTACCATATCCATATTAAAATGAAATTCACACCCAGGAAATACAGTCAACCCATCGCCAATCAGCTGTGCCGATTCCTGTACCATCAAAAACTCTTTTTCAATTCTCTCCTGCGGGGTCTCAAACATCTCTTTTCGAAAATGTGGAGTGGCTATAATATACCGTACTCCCTGGTCATATTCCATTTGCATCATGTGCATAGACTCAACCAATGTATCTGCTCCATCATCCACCTTTGGTATCAAGTGGCAATGTATATCGCAAAATCCAGTCATCGTATATCCTCTCAGCAATAACGGCAATTTTAGCCGCAAATAGGAGCGGATCGTAAAAATCTAACATCATCTCATACAACATCCATATCATATTTGAATTTTATAAATGTCAGATTCATATTCCACTCCATCAGACAAATGAATCTTTGCCGTAATTGTTTTTTAACTATATCGTTCTAATTATGATAATATTGTATAAGAATCATAATCTTCTGTCAATAGTTAATTTGTGGCCAAAACGAATCGTCTGTTTTTATTTTAATACACTTCCGGCCTTCTCTAAGGCTGACTTTATCACCTGATCCATATCATAATATTTGTATTCACCTAAGCGGCCGCCAAAAATCACATTTCCTTTTGTTTTCGCCAATTCTGCATACCGCTGATACAATTCCTGATTCTTTTCATCGTTCACCGGATAATAGGGTTCATCTCCCGCTTTCCACTCTGCCGGATATTCTTTGGAGATTACCGTTACGTTCTGACTGCCAAACTCAAAATGCTTGTGCTCAATAATGCGGGTATAGGGTGTCTCCCTGTCTGTATAATTCACTACGGCATTTCCCTGATAATTCTCCAGCGGCAGTTTTTCTGTTTCAAATTGCAGGCTGCGGTATTCCAGGGTTCCCAGGCAATACTCAAAGTACGCATCAATTGCGCCGGTATAAATAATTGTATCTGCCATTTCGTCATATTTTTCCCTGTCCTTTAGATACTCGGTGTTTAATTCTACCGGCGTACCTTCCAGCATTTTTTCGATCATAGCCGTGTATCCGCCAATCGGAATCCCCTGATAACGGGCATTAAAATAATTATTGTCATAGGTAAACCGTACCGGCAATCGTTTGATAATGAATGCCGGAAGTTCTTTGCAGTCACGTCCCCACTGTTTTTGTGTATATCCCTTAATCAGTTTTTGATAGATATCATAGCCAATGAGATTGATTGCCTGTTCTTCCAGATTTTGAGGGTTTTCTGTCTGATAGTGTGCTTTTTGCTCCTCAATTTTTGCCCGGGCTTCCTGCGGTGTGATCACGCCCCACATTTTGTTAAACGTATTCATATTAAAGGGCAGGTTGTAAATTTCCCCCTTGTAATTGGCTATCGGGGAATTTGTATAGCGGTTAAATTCCGCAAACTGCTGCACATACTCCCAGACTGCCGAATCATTCGTATGGAAAATATGGGCGCCATATTTATGTACATGGATGCCTTCGACATTTTCACAGTAAATATTTCCTCCGATATGGCTGCGTTTGTCAATAACCAGACAGGTTTTGCCCATTTTCTTTGCTTCGTGAGCAAATACAGAGCCATAGAGTCCCGCACCTACTATTAAATAATCATAGTTTTTCTTATTCATAAATTTCTCAATCCTTTCTGTTTTGTATTAGTTATACACCTTTTTTCCTCATAATACAAATATTTTAATTGACATATCATTTTGGATAACATATTCTATGGTTAGTATTTGCTAACTTCTGAAGGAGGAAATATATGTTGGATAATATCATTGAATTTAAACATGTGGTCAAGGAGTATACGGTCGGAGAAAACAAATTAAAGGCCGTCGATAATATCAGTTTTGACATAAAACAAGGAGAATTTGTAGTGATTCTCGGACCGTCCGGTGCGGAAAAATCCACTCTGCTTAATTTACTGGGTGGCATGGATTTTGCCACCAGTGGTGAGATTATCGTAGATGGTAAAAATATCGTCAAAGCCCCCATGAATCCAAAGGAAGTCCTCTCATCCGTAGGTCTTTCAAGTCATGAAAATCAATTTCCCACACAGCTTTCCGATGCTCTGGATTCGGAGACAGGTATTGTGATATTAACCTTGCTTCAGAAAATGAGTCAGGAAAAAAATAAGGGAAATCATTGTAAATGAGATACCGGAATCGATAAGCGAGGTGAATTGGTAATGCTTTTTCGTAAAATGCTCCGTGATATGAGCCGCCATAATACTCAATTTATCTCTATTTTCATTATGGCCTTTCTGTCTGCCTATATTTATGCCGGTGTGGGCGGCGAATGGATCGCTCTTAGGCAAAGTGTCAATGATTTTTACGACAAAACCAATATTGCCGATGTGTTCCTCTATGGCAATGAGTTTTCCGCGGAGGATACGGAAGCGGTTCAGGACATTGACAGCGTAACAGCAGTGGAGAGGCGTCTTGAACTCGACTCTTTTGCAGATCTTACCGACAGTCCGAATCTAACCCTGTTTTTCCTGGAGAAAAACGAATTGTCCGCTGCATATCTGGTGGAAGGCGAAGAGTTTGACATAAATGACACTGAAGGTATCTGGATTGACAAACGGTTTGCTGACGCACGAAAGGGGATTTAAGTGAACTGCCATTATGCGCAATTACATTTCCTATGGTTTCTGGCTCGCACTTGTCGGAGCAGTGCTTGGCATCCTGTTAGGACCGCTGACATTGCCATACTTATTTTATCCTTCCTTGTCCAGTGCCTATACTCTGCCTGACTGGTCTCCCGCTTTCGATCCTTCCTTTGCAATAATGGGCCTGGTTATGGTTACGGCTTGTACGTTCATCACCTATTTAGCCTGCCGGAAACTCCTTCGTGATACCCTTGCGAAAACACTCCGGCCAAAATCGCCGAAGTTCACTAAGCATAGCTTTTTGGAAACGACCTCCTTCTGGCAGCGACTGGGCTTTAATTAAAGCAAACGGAGAAAAAAAGACGGGTACGATTACCGTACCCGACAATGCCACGTTACTGACATTTACAGACACAAACCTAAATGATATGGCAGTACCTGAGGATGGCATCATGATTACTGCTAAGATGGCCGATATGCTGGGCGTTTCAACCGGTGATGAAATCACTACTCTTTCAAAGGAATTCTTTGAGGATTTGGGATTTACCTTCAAGGCCACAAGCATCCTGACCGGCGAAAAAGTTAACAGGGAATATGAGGGCATTACAAGCATTCTGTCAACTTCTGATATCGTCGCCGGCTGGGATGAATTAACGGAGGCTATGATGCTGATGGTCTATATCTTAATTGCAGCAGCTGTCATCCTTTCTGTTGTTGTCCTGTATAATCTCGGTTTACTGTCTTTTACCGAAATGGAGCGGGAAATGGCAACACTAAAGGTTATAGGGCTAAAATCCGGGAAGCTTCGCAGTCTTTTACTTACACAGAATATCTGGTTTTCCGTAATTGGATTTATCTTCGGAATGCCTGCCGGGATGCTGCTTGTGGATGTTATCTGCCAATCTTCGGGTGAAAGCTTTGATTTTCCGATCCGCCTGCATCTGACAAATCTTATGCTGTCATTTGCCATAACCTTTGGTCTGTCGGTGTTTGTAAACCTGTTATTCTCACGAAAAATCAAAAAGCTGAATATGGTAGAGGCACTAAAGGGTGTGGAGTGATTTTTGTATTATTGTTTCCAATATTTGTGCGCTGTTTCCCAATACTTTGATTACAATATCACCATTTTCTGTCCTGGAAATGCCTCCTTCCATTTGATCTGTATCAAGGATCTGCTCTCTGATGGTCTGCAGGTAATTTTCAGGCATCTGTTGGTTCACCATAATAATACTGGCTAAGTGACTATAACCTTCCATCATACCTATTTCTTCGATGTGCATTTTTGACGGTTCGAAATACGTGTTATCCAGATAAATCAGCTTTTGTCTGCAATAAATCCGAAGCATTGACTGATAATACCGGTAACGAAATCTTTCCCCTCCTGCGCTTCTCCCGCAGGAGATTACTTCTCCCAGAAGTAACCCGGAAGTTTCATCTTCCAGATGAATGGTTGTACTGCTTTGAAAAGCCGAGCCGGCAAACGGTATAGTCGGAAGCGGATTGTAAAAGAAAAAGGCGCCCTTCTTTATATGAATGTCTGTATTTCGAGCAGCACACCCTTCCTGCATCTTATGGATCTTTTCATAAGACTGAGACAGAAATTCCAGTTTACTGTTTTCCCCTGCTTCAATGCTTATTTCCTGCCGGTCACCTTCCATAATTCCTGCCGAGGCCGAGAGCGCCATAACCTGCATTATGCCTCTTTCTCCCTGCGGGTAAAAAGGCTGCATTACTTTAAAAGGGGCAGTAAAAGAAGCTTCTTTTAATACTGTTATACCGTCCTCGTTCTTTGATGCGATATTTAATCTTGAGGTCTTCCCAAAATAATTCGTATGCATTTTATAAATCCTCTAATAGAACATCTCTTTTTATCCATTCAATTACCTGGAAAATTCCATCCTTTTCTCTAATATTTGTAAAGACAAACGGCCGCTTGCTACGCATTTTCTCTGAATCCCGTTTCATAACTGATAAATCGGCACCTACATAAGGTGCCAGATCTATTTTATTGATGATCAGGAGATCGGATCTGGTAATTCCGGGGCCTCCTTTTCTTGGGATTTTATCGCCTTCTGCCACATCAATTACAAATATGGTGGAGTCTGCCAATTCAGGGCTGAATGTAGCGGACAGGTTATCTCCCCCGCTTTCTATAAACAGAATCTGAATATCCGGAAACCTTTCCATCATCTCATCCACCGCTTCTAGATTCATAGATGCATCCTCCCGGATCGCCGTATGAGGACATCCTCCCGTTTCAACCCCGATGATCCGTTCCCTTGGCAGGATACTGTTTTTACTTAAAAATTCCGCATCTTCTTTTGTATATATATCGTTTGTGATTACTCCTATGCTGTATTCTTTTGACAGCACTCTTGTCAATGCTTCGATCAATGCTGTTTTTCCGGATCCAACAGGTCCTGCTACTCCAATTTTAACATATGACATATCATTCCTCTTTTCTTTTGGCAGGTTATGACATATACAATCTTGAATAAAGAGATTCATGCTGCATACAGCGAATGTCAAACCCCGGGGTGGACCTTCCAAGATCCTCTTTCGTCAAGTTCCCTGTCTCTTCTAAAATTTCTGCCATCATACCATGAAATTCAAATAACATTTTTTGCCCTTCTGTTTGACTTAAGGGTATGGATTTCACACAATTTGTCACCATTGCCGATACCTGTGCATAAAGGAATGCCTCCAGCATTTCCTGATAAGATATCGCTGCAGACGCACAAAAAGTGCCATAGGCCACCGTATGATGAACCGGATTTTTCATATATTCCTGAAAAATAGTATTTTCAAAGTGAATCGGAAAGGTTTTTACCGTTTTTAAAAACCTTGACCCAAGCTTATTGCTGGCTGATCGAATCTCCATAGGGAACTTTATTACAGTAATCATTTCTGACAGCTCTGTTAATTTCATTAAGTCTTCATTTTCAGCATATTGATAGGATAAGCTTACTGCAAGGAGATCTGTATAACAGATATTATAACGTAATGACGCTTCGATGTATCTTGCCGCTGTCGCTTTGTTTTTCACGAATCCTTTTTGAATATAGGTTTCCAGACCATAAGAGTGAGAATATCCTCCAATTGGAAACAGAGCATCGTTTATCTGTAACAACAGAAATCTTTTTTCTCTTTCATTCATAAGTCTCCCTAATGTGTATGTTCATTTACACTTGTTGAAATATTTCTGGAAAGATCAGGCTTTACCTTTTCAACGGAACAAGTGATCCCATGCAGCTTACGAAGCTGATTAAGTGTCGGCTGGTTGTATGGTGTCTGTACCTGGGTATGATCCTTTCCCCAAAATAGAGCCGCATGTTTATTGCCGATTTCATAACACACCTTTCCCAGCATATAGGGATGGTCCTTGTGTATATCCACAAGAATCATCTGACTGGGGCGAATATTGACAGCGATTATTTCTCGCTCCTCCACATACAGTACATCTTCCTGCTTAAGACCTTTTGTCAGAATATCATTTCCTAAACGAATCCCAATCTCTTTTCCATTCCTGGTACGTTTTTTATGCAGTTTCTTAAAAGCTTCATACCAGTCTATATCTACATAATCAATTGCTTTATTTTGAAAACGGTTATCCTTTGTTGTCCCAATTACTTTTTCACAGATCACATAAAACCTCCTTTGTGATTGTTAGAACAAATGATATAGTTGAGTCAGGGGCAGCGATTTTGCCGGTTTGGAGGTCATCCATTCCCCGTCCGCCATTACGCAGTAGGTTTCCGGATCCACCGTAATCTCAGGAGTCCTGTCATTTAATTTCATATCCTTTTTACCAATATTCCTACAGTTTCTTACCGGCAGCACTGTTTTTTTCAATCCTAACTGTCTGGGAATATTATTATTTATCGCTGCCTGTGAGACAAAGGTAAGACATACAGGATATTTCGCCAGCCCATGGGAGCCGAACATCGGCCGGTACAAAACCGGTTGGGTAGTAGGAATTGAGGCATTCGAATCTCCCATTCTGGATGCTGCGATCATACCTCCTTTAATGATCATCTCAGGTTTCACTCCGAAAAAGACCGGATTCCAAATCACCAGATCGGCATACTTACCTGTTTCCACAGAGCCCACATAATCACTGATCCCATTGGTAATTGCCGGATTAATGGTATACTTTGCAATATACCGCTTTATGCGAAAATTATCATTTTGTTCAGAATCCTCCGGCAGCGCCCTGCGCTCGTTCTTCATCTTATGAGCAGTCTGCCAGGTTCTTGTTATTACCTCGCCGACTCTTCCCATCGCCTGGGAATCTGAACTCATCATGCTGAATATGCCCAGATCATGCAGTACATCTTCTGCCGCAATGGTCTCCGGACGGATCCTGGAATCCGCAAAAGCCACATCTTCTGGTATTTTTTTATCCAGGTGATGGCAAACCATTAGCATATCCAAATGTTCATCAATCGTATTCACGGTAAAAGGCATCGTTGGATTCGTAGAAGACGGAAGTACGTTGGCAGCTGCCGCTGCCTTAATGATATCCGGTGCATGACCCCCGCCTGCTCCTTCCGTATGGTAGGTATGGATCGTTCTTCCATTAATGGCTGCCAGTGTATCTTCTACACAGCCGCCTTCATTTAACGTATCTGTATGGATTGCTACCGGCACATCATATTGATCTGCCGCATTCAGACAATGGTGGATCGCCGCAGGAGTGGATCCCCAGTCTTCATGGATTTTAAGTCCCATAGCACCGGCTTCTATCTGCTCCAGTAATGGTGCCTCATCAGAACAATTTCCTTTCCCCAGAAAGCCCAGATTCATAGGATATTCTTCTGCTGCCT
>Ga0153983_1000101_pt1 | contig 19884 bp, 19 predicted proteins | sample TSGA067MetaG_FD_104693 | JGI IMG/M metagenome (GOLD analysis project Ga0153983, IMG submission 104693) | Attine ant fungus gardens microbial communities from Georgia, USA - TSGA067 MetaG | ecosystem: Host-associated > Fungi > Mycelium > Unclassified | place: USA: Georgia, Alexander Wildlife... | reverse complement strand
TTAGACCCTTTTCTTTTCTTTTTAGATTCACCGGATGCTGCGAAAGAATCTCATAGCTTTTTTTCTGCATCTTTAGTAAAGTCTCATCTTCCGGCAAATATCCTTCAATTGCCTGGTCCAATATATCATGGGGTGGTGTCAGTGGGATTACTGATCCATTTGACCAAAGCAGGCAATGGCGATAGCTTGTTCCCGGATAGAATTGATAATTCTCATCTTCCAGTTCCTTGGCAGCGGCTTCCAGCAACTTGCGTGCCTCTGCGGTACTGATTTCATCCGCACTATGGTCAATCATATTTTTCTTTTCATAGGGCTTCTCGTCTTCTGAAAGAGTTACAAGATTACATCGCAGCGCCACATCCGTATCCGTCATCGGTACACCGATACTAAGTGCCTCCAGCGGAGAACGCCCCGTATAATAAATTTTAGGATCATATCCCAGTACCGACAGATTTGCCGTATCACTCCCCGGACTCATTCCCTCCGGTATCGTATGTACCAATCCTATTTCCGACTCTTTGGCTAATGCGTCCATCACAGGGGTATCGGCATATTCCATAGGCGTTTTCCCTCCGATCAGCTCAAGAGGTTCATCTGCCATCCCATCTCCTAAAATCAAAATATATTTCATGCCGTCTCTCCTATAACTGTGCCCGAATTCTGCTGACTATACCGTCCAGCTGTTCTGCTTTTTTGGCAAATGATTCTTCCGTCATAGCATCTGTTACAAAAGCAAATTCATCTGCAATGTCTGCGACTCCTACAGTCTCCACTTTTCCAAAGATACTTTCTACCTTTGAAATGTCTCCTGTCAGGCTGCCCTTTACTCTTACAAAAAAACGGTTTTCCACCCGGCTGATGTCCATAAGATTCAGCTTTTTACTGCTCCAGCTCATCATAATATTTCGATGAAGGTGCTTTGCACAATCCACCACATCTGCTACCACCGCACTGGCAGTGGGCAGCTTCCCGGCTCCGCTTCCATAAAACATCGCATCTCCTAATACGTTTCCATGGACAAAAATAGCATTAAATACACCATTTACGCTAAAGAGCGGACTGTTTTGGCTGATCATCACAGGAGCGACCATTGCATAGAATTCCTCTCCCACTTTTTTACTGGTTGCCAAAAGCTTGATAGAGGTTCCCATCACCTTGGCATATTTGATATCCTTAGCCGTAATTTTCGTAATTCCTTCCGTATAAATATCTTCATAATCCACATGTCTTCCAAATGCAAGTGAAGACAGAATCGCAATCTTCCTGCACGCATCATATCCTTCTATATCCGCTTCCGGATTCCGCTCTGCGTATCCCTTTTCCTGCGCATCTTTTAATACATCTTCAAAATCAGAACCGTCCGCACTCATTTTTGTTAAAATGTAGTTCGTCGTACCATTTAAAATTCCGGTAATCTCATCAATCTCGTCTGCTGTCAACGATGAATTCAGCGGACGGATAATAGGGATACCGCCGCCGCAGCTTGCTTCAAATAAATAATTTACATCTCTTTCTCTGGCAATGGCCAGCAGCTCTACTCCATGCCTTGCTACTAATTCTTTATTGGAAGTACATACACTTTTCCCTGCCTCTAAGGCACGTTTTGTAAATGTATAAGCAGGCTCCACGCCTCCCATTACTTCCACAATGATCTGTACTTCCGGATCACCCAGAACAGTCTCATAATCATGTACAATTTTCTCCTGGATCGGGTCTCCCGGAAAATCACGAAGGTCTAATACATATTTGATATTAATGTATTCCCCTGCCTTTTTATTAATACTGGTATGATTCGTATTGATTACTTCTACTACTCCGGAACCCACGGTTCCATATCCTAATACTGCAATATTAATCATCGTCTTTTCACTCCCTGCCTAATATTTTGAAATAATGTACTCCGTTTTGATGCTCGATATCATCCACCATTGCCGCCGCATCTCCTGTGCCCAGAGGGATTTCCACACTTATCGTTAAACTGGCGACCCCATTAATCGGAATGCTTTGGTGGATGGTCAGAACATTCCCCTCATACCGGGCAATTGTCTTTAATACATTTGACAACAGTCCCGGCTGGTCATCCATTTGAATGAGAAATGTAATCGTTTTCCCTTTTGCATTCTCATGAAAGGGAAAGATATCTTCTTTATACTTGTAAAAAGAGCTTCTGCTGATACCAACCTGACCGGCTGCTTCCTGCACGGTCATCGGCTTTTGTGAGTCTAACAGGCGCTTGGCTTCTACCACCTTTAAAAGAACCTCCGGTATTGCTTTTTCCTTTACCACAAAATACTTCGTTCTTTCTGCCATGCCACACACTCCTTGTCTTTCCACGGAATACATATGTCTTTCACAGAAAATATTATCATATTCTTACATCTCCTGCAAGTCTTTTTTAGACAAAGCAATCCACTTTAAGTATGCATTCATAAAAGGATCCAGATTTCCGTCAAGAATCGCTTCCACATTTCCGCTTTCTTCATTGGTTCTATGATCCTTTACCATCGTATACGGCTGCATTACATACGAACGGATCTGATTGCCCCATCCGATTTCAGCAACATCTCCCCGGATTCCGGACAGTTTTTCTTCATTTTCCTGCTTTTTCAGTAAATAGAGCCTGGCCTTTAACATCTGCATTGCCTTGTCCTTGTTCATATGCTGAGAACGCTCATTTTGGCACTGTACCACAATATTCGTGGGCAGATGGGTAATCCGTATCGCCGATGACGTTTTGTTAATATGCTGACCGCCTGCTCCGCTGGAGCGGTAGGTATCAATTCTTAATTCATCATCCTTAATTTCAATATCGATGTCTTCTTCAATATCCGGCATCACATCACAAGATACAAAAGACGTCTGTCTCTTTCCTGCCGCATTAAAAGGAGAGATGCGCACCAGCCGGTGGACACCTTTTTCAGATTTTAAATATCCATAGGCATTGACTCCCCGGACTTCAAAGGTGACCGACTTAATCCCGGCCTCATCTCCATCCAGATAATCAATTACTTCCGTAGTAAAGCCGTGGCGATCCGCCCATCTTCCATACATTCGGTAAAGCATCGCCGCCCAGTCACAGGATTCTGTCCCTCCTGCTCCGGCATGCAAAGTGACAATCGCATTGTCTTTATCGTATTCTCCAAAAAGCAGCGTCTTAATCCGGACGGCTTCATAATTTTCGATAAAGTCCTCCAGCATTTCTTGTATCTCTGATATCAGCGAAGGATCATTTTCTTCATACCCGAGCTCAAGCATGGTCTCTATATCTTCCATCTGAGACTTTAAGGCACGATACGATTCTATATCATCCTTCAGTGTCTTTAGCTCTTTCATCATATTCTGGGAACGCTCGGGATTATTCCAAAAATCAGGAGCCTCCATTTCCCGTTCTAATTCCTGGATTCTCTTTTCCTTGTTAGCCAGGTTAAAGTGAATCCCTCACTTCCACTAATGGTTTTGTATACGAATTCAGTGTATACTTAAATTGATCTAACTCAACCACCGTTTCACCTTCTTTCCTTATCTATTCATCAATTTCAACGGTTACCTTATAAGATGTTCCTTCTTCAATGTTAAGGACGATTCCGGTCTGCTTTTTCAGCGGTTCCTTTAAATTTTCGGACATCGCAACCGCCTCTTTAATTGTATAGTAATACATGGTGCCGGACATCGTACTGCACCGGTCTTCCTTTAATTCGACCCGGTCACCCGGATGCACCAGGTCGGATCGTTCCATTGTAAAATCCACCTGCAAAGCCATCGAATCTCCTTTCCGATATTTTATGCCTTGCGGCCACAGCACTGCTTATATTTCTTCCCGCTTCCGCAGGGACAGGGATCGTTGGGATAAACCTTTTTTTCGGTTCTTTGCACCGGCTTCTTCGGACCGCTTTCATCCTTGTTGGTTCCTGTGACCTTAGCCACTTGTTCTCTTTCCACCTTCTGTTCAATCTTTACATGATACAAGAGTCTTAACGTATCTTCCTGGATAGCAGAGGTCATCGCAGCAAACATCTCATAAGCACTCATCTTGTATTCCACTTTAGGATCTCTTTGCCCGTAAGCCTGCAGCCCGATTCCCTGACGAAGCTGATCCATGTCATCGATATGATCCATCCATTTTCTGTCGATGACCTTTAAAAGGATGACGCGTTCCAACTCCCGAAGCTGCTCCGGTTCCGGGAATTCCGCTTCTTTTGCTTCATAAAGTTTTACTGCCTCTTCTTTTAGACTGTGCTTTAATTGATTCTTTTTTAAGTTCTGAGTTTTATCTGCCGTAACCGAAGACAATGGAATGATAGGGATCAATATAGAATTCAACTCATTTAAATCCCATTCCCCATTTTCCACATCATCGGAGATGCACATGTCCACGGTATTGTCTACGATGTCCATAATCATCTTATAGATCGCATCCCGCATATTTTCTCCGTCTAAAACACGGCGTCTCTCCTTGTAAATAATCTCACGCTGCTCATTATTTACCTGGTCATACTCCAGCAAGTTTTTACGAATTCCGTAGTTATTGCTTTCTATCTTCATCTGGGCTTTTTCAATTGCGTCAGAAAGCATCTTATGTTCAATCTGCTCATTTTCCGCAACACCCAGGCCGGAGAAGATCTTCATCAGCTTTTCCGAACCAAAGAGACGCATCAGGTCATCTTCCAGCGAAATATAAAATCGGGATTCTCCCGGATCTCCCTGCCGTCCCGAACGTCCTCTTAACTGATTGTCAATACGCCGGGCTTCATGCCGCTCCGTACCGATGATTTTCAGCCCTCCGGCAGACTTGGCGACATCATCCAGTTTGATATCCGTACCACGTCCGGCCATGTTGGTTGCAATAGTAACCGCACCCGCCATACCGGCACCCGCCACAATTTCAGCTTCCATCTCATGGAATTTGGCATTTAATACATTATGAGGGATGCCCTCCCGCTTCAGCATTGCGCTTAAAAGCTCTGAGGTTTCAATCGTAATTGTACCGACCAGAACCGGCTGCTGTTTTTCATGAGACACCTTGATTTCATTTAATACCGACCGGAACTTTTCTTTTTTGGTTAAATAAACCGCATCATCCTGATCTTTACGGATCACCGGCATATTCGTCGGAATCTCAATGACATCCATTCCGTAAATATCACGAAATTCCTTTTCCTCCGTTAGCGCAGTACCGGTCATACCACTTTTCTTTTCATATTTATTAAAGAAGTTCTGGAAGGTGATGGTTGCCAATGTCTTGCTTTCTCTTTTCACCTTGACACTCTCTTTTGCTTCTATGGCCTGGTGAAGTCCGTCCGAATAGCGTCTGCCGGGCATGATACGGCCGGTGAATTCATCTACAATTAATACCTGGTCATCTTTCACCACATAATCCTGATCCCTAAACATCAGATTATGAGCACGCAGCGCCAGAGTGATATTGTGCTGAATCTCCAGATTCTCAGCATCTGCCAGATTTTCAACAGAGAAATATTTTTCTACCTTTTTTACACCCTGTTCCGTCAGGTTTACAATCTTGTCCTTCTCATTGACAATAAAGTCTCCGGTCTCGATGATTTCCTCTCCCATGATGGCTGTCATCTTGGTCATCTCACCGCTGGCTTCCCCTCGCTCCAGCTGTCTTGCCAGGATGTCACAGACTTCATATAGTTTGGTCGATTTCCCGCTTTGTCCGGAGATGATAAGCGGCGTTCTGGCTTCGTCAATCAATACGGAGTCGACCTCATCAATGATGGCATAATACAGATCCCGCTGTACCAGTTGTTCCTTGTAAATAACCATATTGTCACGTAAGTAGTCAAAGCCCAGCTCGTTATTCGTGACATACGTAATATCACAGGCGTAAGCCGCCCGTCTCTCATCACTTTTCATTGGGTTTAGAACAACACCTACCGTCAGTCCTAAAAATTCATGCACTTTTCCCATCCACTCGGCATCACGATGCGCCAGATAATCATTTACGGTAACAATATGCACACCTTCGCCTTTCAATGCATTTAAGTATGCCGGCAAAGTAGATACCAGCGTTTTTCCTTCACCGGTTTTCATCTCTGCAATCCGCCCCTGATGCAGGATAATCCCTCCAAGCAGCTGCACATAATAATGCTCCATATTCAGCACACGTCTTGCGGCTTCTCTTACCGCCGCATAAGCTTCCGGCAAAATATCATCCAGCGTTTCTCCTTCTCCCAAACGGGTCTTAAACTCTCGCGTCTTATCTCTTAACTCGTCATCTGTAAATTTCTGCATAGAAGGTCTTAAAGCTTCTATCTGATCGGCTATCGCTTTGACACGCTTAATTTCCCTGTCACTATGCGTTCCAAATATTTTTTCAACAAATTTCATCTATACACTCCTATTATATTCAAAAGACTTCGTTTTTCATTGTAGCACTTTCTCTAGGGTAACACAATCAATTTTTCATTACCAACCGGCAGGAGAGCCCTTAGAAATGAATCTTCTAAACGCTCTCCTGGATATATCATCGCATCTGCTTTTCCCGTCTAAGAATTAGCATTCCGGTTCAATAAGGCCGTAGGTGCTTCCCTTTCTTTTGTATACTACATTAATTTCATCTGATTCCGCATTGCGGAATACAAAAAAATTATGTCCCAGCAATTCCATCTGAACACATGCATCCTCAGGATACATCGGTTTAAATCCAAACCGCTTCGTCCGGATAATCTTTATTTCTCCGTCATCCTCATAATCCTTTTCGATAAAGGTCTTCTGAAAATTTCCTCCTTCTTTCTCCTTCTGTATGATTTTGTTTTTATATTTTCTAAGCTGTCTTTCAATTACCTCTTCCACCAAGTCAATGGATATATACATATCATTACTCACCTGCTCGGATCGAATGATATTTCCCTTTACCGGAATGGTAACTTCAATTTTCTGCCTTTCCTTTTCTACGCTTAATGTTACGATAATCTCCGTATCTGCTGTAAAATACCGCTCCAACTTTCCTAATTTGTGTTCAATTGCTGTTTTTAAGCCATCTGTTACATCAATGTTTTTTCCGCTGATAATAAACTTCATGATGTCATCCCCTTTACCGTTATTTTATAAAAGCGATAGGGAAATATATGCTTTTATAATCTCTTTTCATTATATCAATACCGCTGTTTTTGCGCAAGAGTATTAAGAAAATTTTAATACCTCTGTATACTTCATCGGACCGCCAAACAGATCCAGTGCACTGCCAACCGTAACATCCAGATGATCTCTTCCATAGCGTTTTAAAAGACATAAATCTTCAAAGCTTCCTACTCCTCCCGCATAGGTAATCGGTATTGTCGTTTCCTGTGCCAGCAGCTTTACCAACTCTATCTCGATTCCCGAAGATTTCCCTTCTGCATCTACCGCATGTATCAGAAACTCGTCGCAATATGCCGCTAATTCAGTCAATATCTCCGGTGTAATCGCTACATTAGTAAATGTCTGCCAGCGGTTTGTCACAATATAGTATTGATTCCCTTTCTTCCTGCAGCTAAGATCCAGTACCAGATGTTCTTTTCCTACGGTATTTTTTATTTGCTCCAGATTCCTGTAAGATATCTGTCCGTCATGAAACACATAAGATGTTACAATGACATGACTTGCTCCCTCTCGGAGATACTCTTTTGCATTCTCATCTGTAATACTTCCTCCTATCTGTAAGCCCTGCGGATAGGCATGTAACGCTTCTATCGCCTGCTGTCTGCTCTTCTCGTAATATGGTGAGGTAACCGGATTTAACAAAATGATATGACCGCCGCTGATACCTGACTTACGGTATAGTTGGGCATAAAACTTTGCATCCTGCTCTGCCACAAAATTTTCCCTGACATTGTCGTCCTGCAGGCTGCCGCCTACAATCTGCTTTACCTTGCCGTTATGTATGTCTATGCATGGTCGAAATCTCATCGATATCCCTCTTTTTGATTTATCATATCATTTTTTACCATATAAATCAAATAGGACCGCCTCATATTAAATATAAGACGATCCTAAGACATCGTTATTATGGATTAGTTCCGTTAGTATTATCATCGGCTGCATCATCAACATCTTCCTGGATATCTTCAGCCATATCTTCCACAACACCGTCATCATCATTGTTTGTATCTGTGTCAGTGTCATCTTCAGCCGTATCATTATCCGTGGTTCCATTTTCTGTTGTATCGTTTGCATCGTTGCCATTATCCGTGTTATTGCCGCATCCTGTGAAAGTAAAGAGAGTCATACACATGCATAAAAGAAATGCTGCCATGAGTTTTTTCATATTTTTCATCCTGTTGTCTCCTTTGTTTGGTTTTATAAAGTGTTAATAATATGTGTCATTTCCACTTTTTTATACATCAAGCATTAATAATTTAAAATTCATGGAAAAGATTTTTAGTTTCATTCTAACCAGAATGAAGATGCAGATACAAAAGCTCCCAGCGATCAAGACCATGAGAATAATATGGAAGAAAAAACCGCACGGAAAGCCATTTAAAACTGCAGAATATGAATTTTTCAAGGTGCTCCATCAAAAGGATACTATATAATCCGGGGCAATTATACAATACGCTATTCATAAATTGTGCTTATTCCGTTAATCTTCTTCTGTATCATCTATTGTTGTATTATCGTCAATACTGCCGCCGTTAAAAATAAAACTACTCTTATAGCTCACACACACCGCAGTCATATTTCGCCATGTTACCGGTGACTTCACAATTCTCTTCAGTAAAAGAGGAACCTCCCACAGATATACCGCCGCCGGTTGAACCGCCGTCCAGAATGATATTTTCAAGCGCTAAGTTTCCATAATTACATATAAAATGCCGGCCATCGGTTTTGGTCAATGTGTAGGTATCATCAGAATCCGATTTAATGGTAATGTCCACTTCCACTTCTTCCGGCATCTCAATATTGATTCCATCCATTGCTATATCGGCGGTAATATATATAGTTATTGGATTATTATTGGCACTTTCAAGTACAGTTTTCAGTTCTTCACCGGTGCTTACAGTAAACTCAACGCTTTGTTGGCTGCGTTTTCGTCCTCAGATTACCAAACCATTGGAATCACCACTTTCTCTTATTCCTTACATATCCTTTATGGAATCTTTGATGCTTTTCAAAAGATCTTCTTTCTTTTTCCGGTTTTTTCTTATCAGAACCAGACAGATGACTAGTGCGGCAGCCATAACCGGTACTGCTAAAATAATAAATACAGTTTTCCCGACGGCAGAATCCGTTTTCGTTTTTTCTTTTGGCGTTTCGTTCTCCATCAGGACATCTGAAGATTCGCCGGATTCCCCTTTTTCTTCGATGGAAAAATCTTTCTCCCAGATCCACGTTTCCTTTTGGGTGACCAATTCTACATGAAGTGTATAGTCACCCGCTCCTAAGATCTCTCCCTTTAAAGGAATCTGAATCTCGAACGTGGAATCTCCGGTAATCTCCATCTCCTCGCCGGCTGTCTCGCCAACCTGTTCCTGGTTCACCTGCTTATATATGTAAGCTTTCATAGTTACCTGATCCGCTGCCGCCGCCGTATTTCGCATCTTGACTTTGACCGTGTCTTCTTCCATATAAATATTTTGCAGTGCAAGACTCAGGTTTTCGCTTTCTTTTGTTTCCGCACGGACGCAAAAAGGAGAAAACAGAGACAGGCAGAGGATTACCATACTGCATAGTCTATATATTCGTTCCTTCATAGTCTTCTTCCTCAGCACCGCTTTGGACATCGACCACGGCCCTGTAAATCTGCTTTATGTTATAGGATAGCGCCTCCTCATTGACAGCGTCTAAAGATTTTACCGCTTCCGCATAGTGAGCAGATAATTGCTTTAAGAACTCTTCCACTGCTCCCTTTTCTTTTTCTGCCCGTTTACACCATTCCTGGTATTGCTCATTTTCCCGTTTGAATTTCACCCGCAGATTCAGCAGTTTAATCATTTCATGCTCGGCCTCGATTCTGGAATTGTCAATGATATTCTGCCCTTCTTTTCTCGCTTCGCTTAAAATTCCCCCGATTTTATCCGCATAATTGTACGTATCGGACCGGTAGGGAGCAGCTTCTTCTTTTTCTGCCAGCTGCTTTTCCATATCCTGTATTTTTTCTTCCTGTTCAGCGATCTTTTCTTTCTGTTCCCGGATTTTTTTCTGCATGGTCTCATCGGAGGATTCAATTCCCGTATTCTTTTTTCTTTCTTCCTCAAGTTCTCTTTCTGACCGTCGTCTGAAATCCTCATACAGCTGCTCCTTTTTCATCAGTTGGATTTTCTGCTCTTCCAGGTCTTCTTTCAAGCCCTGCTTTTCTTTCTCTGTGCTTTCTAATTTTTCCTTTAGATCTAACAGTTCTTCTGTCCGGTTTAGCAGTACTTTTTTCAGATCATCTGAAAATTCTTCCGAATTTTTTGTTTCCGACATTTTCTGTTTTACTGCTTCCAGCTCTTTTTCCATCACTTCGGCAGCGGCTTCTTTTATCCTTAACTCTTCAATGATCTGTTTTTGTGACTCAATTTCTTTTTCTAATTCTAATCCAGTCTTTTCCTGCTCTTTCAATTTTTCTATCTCCTGTCTCTGGGATTCTGTTTTTCTTTGCAGCTCTTCGGCTGCTTCCGCTCTCATCTTCAGTTCTTCAGTTACTTTCTCTTTTTCTTCCAATTTCTCAATTTTCCGCTGCTGCATTTCACAGGTTTCCTGCAGCTTCGCATCCGCTGTTCCCTGTTCCCTTAGTTTTTCTATTTCCTGTCTCTGGGCTTCTGTTTTTCTTTGCAGCTCTTCGGCTGCTTCCGCTCTCACCTTCAGCTCTTCAGTTACTTTCTCTTTTTCTTCCAGGTCTTTAATTTTACGCTGCTGCACTTCACAGGTTTCCTGCAGCTTCGCATTCGCTGCTCCCTGTTCCCTTAGTTTTTCTATTTCCTGCTTCAGTTCTTCAACCTTCTGTTGTCCGGCGTGATCCGCGTCTGCCCGTGCAGTTAATTCTTCTCTTGCCGCCGCCGCATCCTGTTTTGCCTGCTCGCTCTCTTTCTTGCTGGTTTCCAATAACTTCCGCAAGTTCATGATTTCCGCCTGGCTGTCTATCGGGAGCTCCTTTTGCCTGGCTAGCTCCTGATCCAGATAGGTTCCGTATAGCTTGACCAGTTCATGGATGTGCAGGTATACATCCACCTTGTCATATCCCCCTATACTGGCTTTTTTAATCTCCATATCATCCACATAGGCTGCAATGTCTTCTCTGGTTATCATGGCATTTTTTGCTTGGCTCATATCGTTCCTCCTTGGTAGTTTATTTTATAACATCATCCCTGCACTTTTCTTTCATCTTCCGCAATTTTCGGAAACCATATAATTTTATGGAAAATAAAACAGCAGCAAGGACGGCAATAAGAATCGGTATCCATAGATAGCTCTTTTCTTTAGGAGCCTCTTTTTCTAAAGATGGTTCCTGCTCCTGCGTCCCGATGGTGAAGTCTTTTTCCCAGTGCCACCGCCGGTCCTTTGCAGCCGCAGTTAGGTACAGCGTGTAGTCTCCTTTTTCCAGCGCGCTTCCTCCCAGGTCAATCGGAAAATCAAAGTTTGAGTTCGGCGCCATTTTCATTCCTGCTTTTGCGGTTTCACCCCGGGTCTCCATCGTTCCTTTTTTTATAATCCTGGCTTCGATCTTCAGATCGTTTGCATACGCAGCCATGATGTTTTGGATGTTCACTTTGAGGACGTCTGCTCCATCTTCCTGTCCCGGGAATACGTTGTTCAATACCAGCTCCGGCTCAAGCTGTGTATCGCTTTCCGTAAGCACCATGCCGATCACATACGAATACCGGTTTTGAATAGTCAGCGCTTTCTCTTCCTCATTTTCTTTTGCAGTACTCTCCTCCTTCAGCCGAAAGGAGATCCCTCCGGCCAGTACCCCTTCATAGCCTTCCTCCGGCATCCGGATATGCAGTTCCAGCAGGCGGGTGTCTCCCGCAGGTACCGTAACCAGCTCTTCACAAGTCACGAGCTCTTCCATAAGATACTGCAGGGTATCATCCCGCTGCACATCGCTTCCTGTGTATTCCACCACGCCGTTTTTGTTCGTTGTTGCCGAATGCACCGAAGCTTCTATCCGAAGGCCTTCGTCGGTATAATTTTCTACTTCCACTTTTACCGTCTGTTCCTGTGACGGTTCCATCTTCAGGTCAAAGTACGTTTTTTCTTTGTCGATCTGATTCTCCGGTATGACTGCCAGTACGGAAAATTTCACTTCCTTCGTCCCGGCGTCCGCCGCAAAAGAAAAACTACAGGACAGCACAGTGATCCATAGGATTGCCATTGGTATCGCAAAATTTATTCTTTTCATTGCAGATCTTCACTCTCTTCATCATCTCTGTCGTTTCTTCGCAGCATCCTCTTCCCGATCCATAAAAGCACTGCCGCCAGACCGGAAATTCCCAGAATCCACACCCAGATCAGGTAACCTCCGCTCTTCTTATTGTTCGTTTCCTGGTACTTATACAGCTCCAGATACTGGTTTTCCTCTTCCGATCCTTCGACCTGACTGACGTCGAGTAAGGTTCCTTTCACCACCAGGCGAAAATTCGTGTTGACACCCGTCCTGTCGCAGGTAATCAAAGTAACCGTGGGCGTTTCGGTATCCTCCAGCACCTCCGTGTCGCTTTGATGAACCACTTCAATGCTGGTCACTTCGTAGGTGTACAGGTTCTGTTTATCGGTCAGCTGGATCCAGTCTCCCAGATTCGTCTGTAAGAGTGGTCCGAACAGCAGGGATTCATCCTTCATATGATGCCCCGCCAGGCAGTAATTCCCTTTCCCCATCATCTGGCCGCTCTGGAAGGTTCCGGCACCTGCCAGCAGACTTGCCTTTGTCATTCCGTTTAAAATCGGCTGGTACAGTCCTATCGATGCAATCGCCACGACCCCTATCACGTCCCCCCTTTCCACGTCCGACACGTGCTCCAGAATTCCCGCCAGGTCGGGAACCGTGATGTCCTCTTCCACCACGGCCGCTTGCGCCTCCTCGATGTTTTCCGCGATCTCCTCTTTCGTATAGCTGGAAAAGAGGTACCGGTTTCTCACGGTCCGCATGACCGCGCTTTCCGCCAGAGGGGATAGAAGCAGCCCCGTTCCGATGCATAACAACAAATAGATGGCGGTCCCCTTCAGCCTTTTTTTTCCTTTCTCTGTCACTGTATACTCCTTTAAGCCCTTATGCAGATCCCCGGATTCTCGAGATGATTTCTTCAATGATTCCCTTTAGCCGGAGATTGCGTTTCTTATTTTTCTTTCTATACCATACTATGAGGAAGATGAAGAATATGACTGCCAGAATCACTCCGCCAATGGTCACAAAGATCCAGAGATTGCTTTTTTCAATGGTAACGTCCTTGTCATTGAATTCTCTGGCTTCCTCGGCCGTGATTTCAAATTCCTTTTCAAAGCTCCAGCTTCCTTCCAGACTCTCTACTTCCATGGTCAGAACATAGGTGCCCGCCTCAAATCGTTCTCCGTTTAAGGGAATGAGATAATTGAAATTGGAATTCGGGGCCATCTGCATCTGCTCCTGGCTTACTTCGTATAAAACCTCGTCATTTCCCTTTTTCCTGACCTTTGCATCGACCTTCATTTCATTGGTATATTCCGCCTCAATATTTTGCAGGTTGGCGCTGATCACATTTTTCCAGTTTTGCTGCGTGGCCTTCACGTCGTTTAACTGCAGCTCCGGTGTAACCGGATTGTCACTCGTCCGTAACAACAGCGCAATTACATAGGTATATTCATTTTGAATCGCAACCCCCGCATCCGGATCCACCTCTTCGGTCTGCGTTCCTTCTTCCTTAAAATTGATGCCGCCGGCCAGTACCCCGGCAAACGCATCTGCGGGCATCACTACCTGTACCTGCAGGGTATGGGCTTCTCCTGCCGCTATCTCGATGCTTTCCTCGGTAGTGACCAGATCCTCCATCCGGTGTGCCAGGGTGTCATCCTTTTCCACGTTTTCACGAACCCCGTAGTCCACGACTCCTCCGCTGTTCGTCGTGGCCGTGGCCACCTCGACATGAATGGTCTTGCTCTCTTCCGAATAATTCTTGACTTCCACCTCCAGGGTCTGTTCCGTGCCCGGACTCATCATCAGGTCGAAATACCCCTGCGTGCCTTCCCTCTGGTTCTCGGGGAGGATCGCCTTCACACTGTAACTGATCCCGTTTCCCTGCGACGCCTCGACCGGCACGCATCTCCCCCCCAGGATAGCTGCGCACAGCAGGACGCATGCAAGAATCTTCCCCGTATTCCAATGATTCTTTTTTTGTCTTTTCATTCTGTTTTCCTCTCTTGTATGAAACTTTACTGCTTTTCATGAAAAGATAACGCATCCGCATTGCCGCGGATGCGTCATAAGCATAACCGATTACAACTCCCTGTTTCCTCTGCCTTGCGGCAAACCGATTACGGTGTTTCTGCCAGCGTCCATAGAATGGTTGCCGTATACGTGTCTTTGTAAATCGTTCCGTTGGCCGGCACAGTGAGCTGCACACTTTTGTCTGCATTCTGACCGGGTAAGTCCTCGTCTCCGAATCGGATTGACGACACGCCCATGCCTTCCCCTACCGCTGCGGATGCGAGCTGAATCGTCTTGTCATTATCAGCGTCATACTCCAAGGTTCCGTCAGATACTGAGCCAGGAACAATGGCCTCCTTTTGTGACAGTACCGCCACGTTGGACAGGGCGATAGTCGCTCCCTTCAGTGTGTGACCGTTACTGTCCGTGAACTGCTTGGTCATCTTTGCGGATAGTCTCCACCCGGCTCCGGTACCTCTGACGTCCGTTACCTGCACATAATACGGTACAGGATCTTGGCCCATAGTATCGTACGGGATCGCTGCGTCATACGTTTTTTCCTCGGTTGTGATCTTCTGTGTTCCAAAATCAAATATCGGTACGCAGTCCAGTCTGAGGGGACCCGTGTTTTCAGTTTCTTTTTCCTTCTCATCCGGGATGATCTTCTCATCCGGCTTTTCTGGGTCGACGGAATCCGTTGGCTCTCCGCCGCCGCCATCAAACTTAATCTTGTTGTCTGATTCAGATACATTCAGATCCGTATCAACAGCAGCCATAACTCCCACTGCGCTTCCGAATACCATAGTTGCTGCCAAGGCAGCTGCGATTATCATGTTTCTTTTTTTCATTGTGTTTTCCTCCTGTTTTTATGAAAAATTTTATTTATGTAAATTATTTTACATACGTTTTGCTTTGCAGCCCTCTTCAAGCTTTTTCCTTCCCATCCACAGACCGACCAGTGCCAGGATTGCGATACCCGCTGACTGCCGGCCGATGCTGCCGCCTTCCCCCGTCTGGGGGAGCATTGACGGCTTCCCCTGGCTCCCGGAGGCGGCGGGACTTGAAGTTCCCCCACTTCCTCCGCTTCCCCCGGGCTCTTCCGTTTCCTCGATGCCGCCGGTAAACGTGACCCCGGCGCCGGTTTCTTCCGAAAGGTCGTCCGCGCGCACGATTGACGCACTGACGATCGCACATAGGAAGAGTAGACCGAACATAGTTCTTACTCGTCTCATAACATCCTCCTTTTTATGGCACGTCACTGAGTGTCCATTCCACGACTGCGGTATAGGATCCTACCTTTAGTTCTCCGGAAGCGGCTTTTACATACAACCCGTCACCGGTTCCGCTCCACTGGCCGTAGACATCATATAACGTATTGTCCGTATTCGTGTGCTGCCAGATGGCGGTTGCGCCGGAATTCAAAACGTACTGGGTCCCTCCGGAAGAATAAATCAATGCATTGGTGAGGGTTTCACTTCCCGCGTTAAGGGTAAAGGGCTGCTTCAGTTTAGCGGTAAGCTCCCATGGGTTTTTAACGACCCGGTCATCAATCACTCCCAGGGCAAAGGTTTGTGCCCCGTACATCCTGGTGACCGGGGAAATGGCATGGGTTCCGTAGCTGATTTCCTCGTCAACCACCAGTTCCAGCGCACCATAATATACAACATCAAGTTGCAGGCGCTCACTAAATACGGCATCATGAAATGCAAATTCCGCGGCGGGGTTTTCATTCCCGTCATGGGCAAACACTCCCGCATCCGTCAGTTTTACAAGATCAGACTTTGTCAGATCGGTTGCATTTGCCACATGGTCGTTTAGTGCAATGGCAATCACATCACCTGCCGCCGGTTTTTCCGGGAACGTAAGACTCCACGTCCCATCCGTTCCCACGGTTGCGGTAACCGCCACGCCCGCGTCATCCTTCCACAGCGAGCCGTTTCTATAGAGATACACGGCCGCACCTGCTTCCTCTGCCGTACCGCTGATTCCGGTCGTTCTTGTGGTTAGGTTTCCTTCAAACAGCATCACACTGCTGTCCAGGTCGTCAGCCGTCAGTGCCTTTGGCGGTGTTACATCCCGGGTTGTCATGATGCCTGCCTGAAGGTCATCGGCGGTGCTGCTGTGCACCCGGCCGGAGGTACTGTCCGCCCCGCCCCGCCAGGCTGCGACAACTTCTACCGTATAGTCTGCCGGCAGATACCCGCCGGTTCCATCGCCGTCCGGGTCATACAGGATTTCAAACATCCCTGCGCGCTCGTCTTCCCCGTATACTCTTAGTCCTTCATCGCTATTATCATTTGCGGCGCCAACGGTTGTCCCGGTACCGGTGAACACCACGTTTCCAGCGGTATCCTTGACCTGCACGGTCACATACACTTCATCCGTCCATGCATCCCGCTGCTCCTCAATGGCTTCCGGAACATAGGCATGACCGTAAATATAGTTGTCTGCATTGGTCGCGACCCGCAGCTCATCAATCACGGCGGACGCATTGTTGGCACTGATCCTTGCGTAATTACTTGCCCTGCCGTAGGTGTCATAGTTAAACTCTGTCGGTACGTTTGTCGAGACTATCGTTCCAAAGTCTGCTCCTGACAGCGTGTAGTCGAACAGTGACCAGCTCCTGCTGGCATTCGCATCCAGATCACTGCCTTTCGTCCACACTGACAAATCTGAACTGACTGCGGTAAATATGGACGCAGAACCTCCTGCATCAATCGCGTTTCCGCCGCCCGGCCGGTTATTTCTAATATCAAAATATAACGGGGAATCCAGATTGATGGTCGTCGTTCCGCCGCTGTTAATAGTGCCATTATCGCTGTCTGACGTCCGACCCTCCAGAATGAAGATGGCTTTGTTAAGTACCGATACACTGCTTGTCCCTGCAGTATTATAGACCGCCGGTCCATAGTCCGCCGTAATCTCGACCCTGCTTCCGTATCCTTCGACATAAAAGCTATCCGGTTTGGAGGTTGCTCCATTAGTAAAGTAAACCCCTTGATTTCCGGCATTTCCGTTGCCATTATTCGGTGAACCGTCTCCGGCATTATAAATTTCAAACCGGCCGCCATTCGTCACATTAATCGAATTATTTCCGCCGTACAGCCGAACCCCGGGGGCACCACCACTCAGCTTGTTAATGATTACCTCGGCATTAACAATATTAAAGGTCTGACCGCCCGACAACCTGAATCGCAAGGTTGCACCAAGAGCATAGGTGCCTCCGTCCTGGGTTGCTTCGATTTTTGCTCCATTCGTCACGTTAAATACATTTCCCTGCCCCAAGAACTGGATGCAGGAATTTCTTGTATGATGGGCATTGATCTCTGCGCCATCCTTGACATTAAACTGACACGCATCGCCGGCCACGCGCATTGCCGCACCCCGGTTTGCCGTGAGGGTGCTAGTACTTGCAATGTTCAGCTGCGTTCCTTCCCCGCTGATATTTACTTCTGCATAAGTACTTGGGCTGTCGCCGTAATTCGCAGTCAATGCAACCGCACATTCATCTACGCTCGTTGCATTAAAGACCGCACCATCAACCATCGTCATGTAACAATCCGAGCTTGACCGGAATCCGGTACTCGTTGCCCCGATATCCAGCAAAGCTCCCGCTTCCAGGTTCAGCGCTGTCACTGTTCCATAAATACCATGTGAATAGGTCGGTGAATTTGTTCCCTCGCCACTGGATGTTCCGTAATTCTCAATATACAATGCGGCATTTCTCCTGATATTCACGTCACCGTCTGTGATGCGGATCGACGCGTTGGACGCACCGTCGGATGTGGCTTTTAAAACCGCTCCTTCCGGCATTTCAAAGTTTTTGACGAAAAAATGCGAAGAGGCTCCGGTTAGTTCCAGTAGATTCTCGGTTCCATACACAGTAACCGAAGCCCCTTCAGCCGTGACCAGCCCGGCCAGATTTCCATTGTTGGTTTTGACGTTGCTCACGATGATGTTCCAGTTGCTGCTTGCCGCCGTATTGCTCTGATTAAAAATCGGCGTTGTTTGGCTGGTGGTTTTAACAAATGCAACGTCTGTCAGCGTCAATGTTTCCGATGATGATACCGCATTTAATAGGACCCCATTGGATGTCCCGCCGCCGCTTCCAAAGTTAATCGTATTTCCATTTCCGTTGATGACCAGACTTCGCGTAATCGTGCCCGGGTTACTTGTCGCGGCAGTTGAGGTTCTTGTGATGCTCTGCTTTAGGTCAATCCCGGTCACACTGGTGTCTGCCAGCGCTGCCACAAATTCATCCCAGTCGTTGACATCCGCTGTTCCGGCCCGTGATATGTTAAGTGCTGCGGGAAGCTCTGACAGTGCCGGAGTTTCTTCAGCTTCTGTCTGAGTTTCTGCTGTGCTTTCTTCCAACTCGTTGGCTTTCGTTGTTTCTTCTGTTTCTTCAGCTGCCTGCTCCGGCACTTCTTCACTTGTTTTCTGTTTTTCATTGGCTTCTTTCTGTGTCTCCTCAATCCCGGATGTTTCTTCCGTTTGATTCCCATCGGAAATACCAAATACACTTGTACAGGGCAACGCAATGCATAGACATAGTATCAGCAGATTTCTATAGTGCTTCATTTCCTTTCTCATCGGCTCCTCCTTTCTCAATTATTTTCATTTCCAGGCACACCTCCCATCATAGCGCGACAGCCAATATACTGGCTGTCTGATATCAGGATCAACCACCGTACAAGCACCCGATTGATTCGAATATCAGGCAGTCAGCAGGCCTGATATAGCAGATCTTTGTTTTTACAAGGCAGCTACAATTCAAATAAATCCCGAATTGTGTATTTGGACAATTCTTCTCTCAAATGCTTATTGATTTGTTCACACTTATTGAATAACTGTTTTTCTTTTATCTGAAATTCTTCGCCTAAATGACTGCAAATATCTATATGCTCCATTACATCAATAACCTCCAACAAGGTAATCTCATCTATCTTCTTAACCAGTGAAAATCCTCCGCAAATGGTTCCTCTTCCTTGATGTACCTCCAGAATACCAGCATGATTTAGTGTTCTAAGCAACCTTAATAGCACACCTTGCGAAAGCTCTTCTTTCTCTGCTATTACAGTAGATGTAATAACTGGTTTATCCTCTACATAAATTCTGCGTATTGCTCTTAAAGCATAGAAAGTAGTCTGCTTAATCTTCATATGTTTTCCTCTAAATTCTGATTACCACATAATTCTGATTATGTAGTACCTTTAAGTACCTGTAATAAGAAAATCCGTAATTTATTTATTTTTCTATCTCGGAGAAATGTTTGATTGAATAATCATAAGACTTGTCTTACATCGTATTTGTGTATTATATTTGCTACTTAGACTTTTACTGGAAATATATTAAAAATTGTCTATCAAATGCACTAAACTACATCCTTAGTGTTTAAATAAAAACTGCTTGATTTTATTTCCAATATATGGTAATATCTTTTTAAATATATTTTAATAAATTCACCTGATATATTTGAGCCGATACTACATAATCAGAATTATGTAGTGTTTTTATGTGAACAATCCCAGACAAGCTATTTGCCTTTCATGTTCCTTTCCGGT
>Ga0153983_1000100_pt1 | contig 19933 bp, 19 predicted proteins | sample TSGA067MetaG_FD_104693 | JGI IMG/M metagenome (GOLD analysis project Ga0153983, IMG submission 104693) | Attine ant fungus gardens microbial communities from Georgia, USA - TSGA067 MetaG | ecosystem: Host-associated > Fungi > Mycelium > Unclassified | place: USA: Georgia, Alexander Wildlife... | reverse complement strand
GGAGGTGATTGTGTAACCGGACCGGCTACTGTGATACGCGCAATTGCGGCCGGTAAAGTGGCAGCAGCTAATATTGATGAATATCTGGGGTATAATCATAGAATTGAGACAGATGTGAAAATACCTGAAATCCATCTGGATGACCGCAATCCCTGCGGACGGGTTACTATGAAAGAACGAAATGCAGATGAACGAATCCATGATTTTGAAATGATTGAAGGTGGCATGACAGATGAAGAAGCGATTCAGGAAGCAAAAAGATGCCTGCGCTGTGATCATTTTGGATTTGGTATATTTAAAGGAGGGAGATTGGGGAAATGGTAAATTTAATAATTGATAAGCGTCCTGTTCAAGTAGAATCCGGAACTACTATCTTGGAAGCTGCAGCCAGAGCAGGTATCCCGATTCCGACTCTCTGTTACTTAAAAGAAATCAATGAAATCGGTGCCTGCCGTGTCTGTGTTGTCGAAGTAGAGGGTGTAACAAAGCTGGTTGCCGCATGTAATAATACGGCAGAAGAAGGAATGGTGATACATACTAATAGCCCTAAAGTCAGAGAAACCCGAAAAACAAATGTAAAGTTGATTCTTTCACAGCATGAATCCAATTGTCCATATTGTGTCCGAAGCGGGAACTGTAGTTTACAAAAGATAGCTAATGACCTGGGGATTCTTCATGTTCCCTATGAGAAGCAGCTGTTCAAAAGTGCGTGGAGCAAAGAATTTCCCCTTTATCGGAACTATGAGAAATGCATTAAATGTATGAGGTGCATTCAGGTTTGTGATAAAGTACAGGACTTACATATTTGGGATCTGTCCAATACCGGTTCCAGAACCACGGTAGATGTATCCGGAAACAGGAAACTGGAAGAATCGGACTGTTCTCTTTGCGGTCAGTGTATTACCCATTGCCCGGTGGGTGCATTGCGGGAGAAGGATGCGACTGAAAAAGTATTTGAGGCACTGGCAGATCCGGACAAGATAACAGTTGTCCAGATTGCCCCTGCCGTACGTGCTGCCTGGGGAGAAACGTTTGGACTGGATCGGAAATTCGCTACTGTAAAACGTCTGGTTTCGGCAGTAAGGAGAATGGGATTTGATTATATTTTTGATACTAATTTTTCAGCGGATTTAACAATTATGGAGGAAGGAAGTGAATTTCTTCAGCGGTTAAAAAATAAAGAAAAAGAAAAACTCCCCATGTATACATCCTGCTGCCCGGGTTGGGTGCGGTTTTTAAAATCCCAATATCCGGAGATGACAGCACAATTATCTACGGCAAAATCACCGCAGCAGATGTTTGGTGCAATAGCAAAAAGTTATTATGCAGACTTGCTGGGTGTAGATCCGGATAAAATTTTTTCGATTTCCATTATGCCATGTCTGGCAAAAAAGCATGAATGTGAACTGCCAAACATGAATGATGCAGGCGCCGGTCAGGATGTGGATGTCGTATTAACGACCAGAGAAATTGACCGGATGATCCGGGCAGAACATATCATTCCCGAAGAACTGGAGGAAGAAGAATTTGATGCTCCGTTAGGCATCGGCTCCGGTGCGGCCGTAATTTTCGGGGTAACCGGCGGTGTCATGGAAGCAGCACTGCGTTCGGCTTATTTTCTGGTAACAAAGACCAATCCGGATCCGGATGCGTTTCGTGAAGTAAGAGGCATGGATGGCTGGAAAGAAGCAGTTTTTTATCTTGCAGATACACCGATAAAGGTGGCTGTGGCCAGTGGTCTTGGAAATACCAGAAAGCTGATCGACGCTATACAAAAAGGAAAAGTAGAGTATGATTTTGTGGAAATCATGGCCTGTCCGGGAGGATGTGCCGGCGGCGGCGGTCAGCCTATAAAAGATGGCGAGGAACTGGCAGATATACGTGGGAAAACCTTATATGGATTGGATCAGATCAGTGAACTTCGTTTTTCCCACGAAAATCCGTCGGTACAAAAATGTTATGATAATTATCTGTTTCGTCCGCTGTCACACAGAGCCCACGAACTGCTTCATACGGATCATCATGCTTGGCAAATGCCAGGAGAAGATAAAAAGCAGGACATGTAATTGAAAAGTTACGTATAAAAAAGATACCCTCTTGCATATACTTTAACAGTATAGCAAGGGGGTCATATTATGGATGCATACAATGTGTATAAAGATATACAAGCCCGTACCGGAGGAGAAATTTACATAGGAGTTGTAGGACCGGTACGTACCGGAAAATCTACATTTATCCGGAGATTTATGGAATTAATTGTCTTGCCTACTATGGAAGAAGAAAATCAGGCAGAAATCAGAGATCAGCTTCCGCTTAGTGGCTCCGGTAAACTCATTACTACTGTAGAGCCGAAATTTATTCCAAAGGATGCGGCAGAAATTACGCTAAGCGAAGATGTATCGGCTAAAGTACGGTTGATTGATTGTGTTGGTTACATGGTGCCGGAGGCAACCGGGAATATGGAAGGCGATAAGGAGCGGATGGTAAAAACGCCCTGGTTCAGTTATGAAATACCGTTTCATCAGGCTGCTGAGACAGGAACACAAAAAGTAATTCAGGAACATTCCAACATCGGTCTGGTGATTACCAGTGACGGTTCTTTTGGGGAAATTCCGAGGAATAACTACATAGACAGCGAGGAGAAGACAATTCAGGAGTTACAGCGGCATGGGAAACCATTTTTGATTTTAGTAAACTCCCAGAAACCGTATAAAGAAGAGACGGTTCAATTGGTAGAATCCCTCCAGGAAAAGTATCATGCCCAGGTAATGAGTGTCAATTGTGAACAGCTGCGTAAGGATGATGTCCTGCATATTATGGAAAAAATGCTTTATGAATTTCCTGTAGTCCAGTTGGAATTTTATATTCCAAAATGGGTGGAAATGCTTTCTGCAGATCATTATATAAAAGTTGATATCATAAATAACATCAGAGAATTATTAAAAAGGATAAAATATATCCGGGATATTACAAAAGAGAATATGTGGTTGGAGTCGACTTATATCAGCGGCACTTCTATTGATCAGGTGGATTTGTCATCAGGAAAAGTAAAAGTACGTCTGGAGATGGATGATCTCTATTATTATGAAATATTAAGCGAAATGACAGGAGTATCCATTTTTGATGAATATCAGTTGATACATACTATAAAAGAATTGGCAAAAATGAAAGATGAGTATGTGAAAGTGCAAAATGCCATTACCTCTGTACGGGGAAAGGGATATGGTGTTGTTACTCCCGATAAAGATGAAATTACGCTGGAAGATCCGGTCGTGATCAAGCAGGGCAGTAAATACGGGGTAAAGATCAAGTCTACAAGCCCTTCCATCCATATGATTAAGGCGAATATTGAAACGGAAATAGCTCCTATCGTAGGAAGTGAAGAACAGGCGAAAGATTTGATTGAATATATTAAGGCAGGAGCGCAAAGACAAGAAAGCATTTGGGATACCAATATTTTCGGTAAATCCATTGAGCAGCTGGTAGAGGATGGAATCAATACAAAGCTGGTTCAGATCAGTGATGAAAGTCAGGTGAAATTGCAGGAAACAATGCAAAAGATTGTGAACGACAGTAAAGGCGGGATGGTCTGTATCATCATTTAACCGGTAAAAATACAAATTTTAAAGGGGCTATCTATTTCCCGATAGTCCCTTAACAATTACTCCGAAATTCTTTCAGCATCCCGTACCATTTTCTTTGTGAAAAAAGGAAAGTCATCAAACATGCGGCATAACGTATTATCGCATCCAAGACCTGAAACTTTATATACAAGTAATTCAAAGATTTCTTCTGACATTTCATGTTTGCCCTGTAAATACTCATATTCACGAGCAGATAGATTTTCTTGCAGGATTCCTGCTTCATCAATAATTTCCACGATTTCCTCCAATTATGTAGCATAGTGTAATACTTTGGTACACATTATACTTTATTATGAAAAAAAGAGCAATAGGGAAACTCTTGAGTGTTCATTGATTTTTAGCATTGGGCATGGTATGATACGAACGAGAAGGGAGCAGGATATACCATTGATAAAATCCGATAAGTATTTTAAACTGTTTTTTTCAACATTCTACCTAAGTGCAGTTACCTTTGGCGGCGGGTATGTGATTGTTCCGCTCCTAAAGAAAAAGTTCGTGGATGATCTTCAGTGGATTGACGAGGATGAAATGCTGAATTTAACTGCTATTGCACAGGCATCACCAGGTCCGGTAGCTGTAAATGTCTCTTTGCTCATGGGATATCAAATTGCGGGAATTGCCGGCGCGCTGATAGCCATATCAGGAACTGTATTGCCGCCGCTGATTACCATATCGATAATCTCGATCTTTTATTCTGTCTTCCGCAATAACGCTGTAGTTGGTGGGGTACTAAAGGGCATGCAGGCAGGAGTAGCGGCAGTTATTTGTGATGTTGTAATCAATATGGGCGGTCGAATTGTAAAGGATAAAGACATTTTATCCATTGTAGTTATGATCGGGACATTTGTTTTGGCGCACTGTTTCAAGGTCAACATTATTTTTATCATACTTGGCTGCGGTATCCTGGGAGTAATGCGTTCTTTTCTTTCAAAACAAAGAAAGGAGCGATTCAAATCATGATATATCTGCAGTTGTTCTGGAGTTTCTTTCAAATCGGATTGTTCAGCATTGGCGGAGGACATGCCGCAATGCCGCTCATACAGGAGCAGGTCGTTGATATACACGGATGGATTACCTTCACCGAATTCTCAGATTTAGTTACAATAGCGGAAATGACGCCGGGACCTATTTCAATAAATGCCGCAACATTTGTAGGCATTCAGGTTGCAGATTTAAGAGGTGCGGTTGTCTCCACAATAGGCTGCATAATCCCTTCTTGTATGAGTGCAGCCATTTTGGCAGTTATCTATTCACGTTTTAAAGACTTATCGGTTGTACAGGAGATCCTTCGAGAGCTTCGCCCGGCAGTTGTTGCACTAATTGGGTCAGCGGGCATATCCATTATGATGTTGGCCTTTTGGGGAGAAAGCGGCGCTTTATGGGATTTGAATTCCTTGAATGTTATTTCTGTTATTTTATTTTCAGTATCATTGTTATTGCTAAAACGATTTAAAATAAACCCTGTTTTTGTCATGCTCATTTGCGGGGCAGCAGGCGGTCTTATCTTTCGCTGAGGATCGGTTCGACCGCAACAAAACCACCGCCTAATAATGAGGTTCTAAACCAATACTCAATATCAATTTTCTGCCGGATTCCCTGATCATACATTACGGCTGTTTTCTTTTCCGGATAAAAGCCTGTTACTGTAACCCAATGCCAACTTTCCAGATTTGTTAATTTTCCATTGGATAGATTGAGAAAGGCGACAGGTAAATTTTTTTCTAACATTTCTATTAAAAAGGAGCTGACTTTTTCTATGGAAAACCGGCGAAATTTATGATCCGGAACATTTAATGTATGGCATTTTAATGGAACATGAAAGTCTTTTCCATACTGTTTGATACCCTCGCAAAATATTTCGGTGCGGTTAACCCCCATTCTTCCGGGAGTTACATATTTCCATGTATTTTCCATCAAAGGCAGAAACTGCTGCTTTTGATTATCAACATAATCAGCCAAACCTGTACAAGCAGGTTTGGTTTTTGACAGATACCATAAGATATTGGCACAAGCGGTTGGTCCGCATCCGGACTGCTGCTGCCAGAAGGTGGGATACCATGTTTGATTAGCACCATAGAATATAGTTCCCTGTTCATCTGTGATATGCAATATTTCAGGTGAATGAATTGTAATGAAGTTTTGCAATTGGACGCCTCCTAAAAATCCCAAATAAATATACTAGTATATGATATCCCAAAATCATGTTTTTGCATACCCTAAAACTCATCTGTAAGCAAGAAACCGGAGATCAATTAACGGTGACATGGTTGATCGTCTTAAAATATCAGAAGAAGGGAGGATTCTTGACACTGTATTGGTCAACCGATATAATATAGGTAGTGTTAAAGACAGCCTTAAAAAATCTTAATAATGCTCTCTAGAAAGGAATAAGACTTATGTCAGATAGTATCCTTGTTGTAGATGACGAACATGAAATTGCAGATTTAATTGAAGTCTATTTGCATAACGAAAACTATATTGTTTTTAAGTTTTATTCAGCAATGGACGCTCTTGCCTGTATTGATACAACTGAACTTGATCTCGCTATATTAGATATTATGTTACCTGATATGAGTGGCTTTACATTGTGTCAAAAAATACGGGAGCAGCACACATATCCCATTATTATGCTAACAGCAAAGGATGAAGAAATAATCTGGCTTGCGGCGGTTGCGATTATGTTCTTTGTGTTGCTTCATTTTTCCCTTTCCCGGTTTATTCGGTATTTTAATGAAATCAACCGGGGTATTGACGATTTGTTAAATGATGATGAAGCAGAAATCAGTTTGCCATCGGAAATGTCAGTCACAGAGAAAAAACTGAATACTGCTAAACAGACACTTAAAAAACGTGCATTGGAAGTACGGTTAACCGAGCAGCGCAAAAATGATTTGGTCATGTATCTTGCCCACGATATCAAAACACCGCTTACATCGGTAATCGGATATTTGAGCTTGTTAGACGAAACCCCGGATATGCCACTGGAACAGAAAGCAAAATATGTGCATATCACTCTTGATAAAGCATATCGTTTGGAAAAAATGGTAAATGAGTTTTTTGAAATCGCACGCTATAACTTGCAGCAGATGAGTTTAGAAAAAGAAACGATAGACATTTACTATATGTTTGTGCAGATCACAGACGAACTTTTACCTATATTATCAGCAAACGGAAATACTGCAATGCTTAAAATTGATGAAAATCTAACCATTTACGGCGACCCCGCAAAATTGGCAAGGGTATTTAATAATATCCTGAAAAATGCTGTAGCATACAGTTATCCAAATACAGAAATCAGTATTTCCGCAGAAAAAGAAGATAATTCGGTAGTAATCACTTTTCAAAACAAAGGGCGAACAATTCCGCAGAAAAAATTGTCAACAATCTTTGAGAAGTTTTACCGTTTAGACGAAGCCCGTACCTCAAATACAGGCGGCGCAGGCTTGGGATTATCTATTGCAAAGGAAATCGTTACATTACATGGAGGGAAAATTACCGCTCAGAGCGAAAACAATACAGTTACATTTATCGTAATCCTGCCCATAACATTAGGATTTTCTTAGGAATTAAATAATTAAATATTAAAATACAGCCTGTTTGTTATTGGTATCCTGGTTATATCAAAACAAGCAGGCTTTTTGTTTTGCGGAAAAGGAGAAGGAAATGAATAAAATGCAAAGAAAGAGGCTATGGACAGTATTTACCTTGCTTTGTGTCGTTTTTGCTATTTTGTTTGTGAATAATTATAGAAACGTTTCCGATAGTCAAATTGATAATGACAGCGGAATAAGCACAACTACCTCGCTTACCCAAAATCAAGACAGCTTGGATTGGAACCTGATATTTGTAAATGAGTGGAATTATATTCCGGAAAATTACACCGTTACATTGATGACGCTGAAAAATAATTATCAAGTAGACGAAAGAATCTATTCGGATCTACAAGAGATGTTTGATGCGGCAAGAAGCGAAGGCATATATCCGTTGATTGGCGAGGCATACCGCACAAACGATGAGCAGCAAGGTCTTTATACCGATAAAGTCAATGCTTATATCGCCGAAGGATATTCCGAAAAAGAAGCTAAAGAATTGGCAAATTCCTGGGTTGCCTTACCAGGAACAAGCGAACATCAATTGGGGCTGGCACTTGATATTAATGCCGAAAAAGATAAATGCACAAATGAGGAGGTTTATATGTGGCTTACCGAAAACAGTCACAAATATGGCTTTATTTTGAGATATCCCTCCGACAAAATCAAAATAACAGGTGTAAACTACGAACCCTGGCATTACAGATATGTTGGCAAGGAAGCTGCAAAAGAAATCTATGAGCAGGGTATTTTTCTTGATTCTCCGGCAGAATTATAACATTGTGTCGATAAGTGCATATTATATAATGTTAGTATTATGATACTTTGAGTTTAGAAGGAGAATAAGTAATTATGAATGATAATAATAGTAGATGCAATCATATAGGTAATAGATGCTGCTGTTGCCAGGGTCCACAGTGTCCTCAAGGCGAAACCGGACCTGTCGGACCACAGGGTCCGCAAGGTCTGCCGGGAGAGTCAGGCTTAGATGGAAAGTCCGCTTATGAAATAGCAGTAGAAAATGGATTTGAGGGTACTGAGCAAGAGTGGCTGGAGAGTTTGGTTGGTCCTGAGGGACCCGCCGGTCCCATGGGATCTGCTGAATTAGCAACAATACAAGTTGCTTTATCTAATTATGACAACGGAGAAAGGGAAATTGGGATTGCAAGTAACGTTATTTTTAATTTGATTACGAAGGCACCAAGTCCTGATATTTCCTATAATAACCAAACAGGAATATTTACTATCAACCAAACCGGGCAAAATAATAGCTATTTGATTAATTGGTGGGTGATGGCAGAGAGCAGTCCTTCTTTACCCATTACTTTCGGTTTGCATTGGGGGGATGTAATTTATTATGTACCATTCCCATGGAGCCAAAGACAAATATCAGGATCAGTATTAAATGTTGTTGGGGATGATCCAATTGAAATTTCTTTACGCAATGAGGGTGAAAGTGCAGTTATTCTCCCCAATATTATTACTCAGGCACAAATAACCATTATCGGATTTCGCAGTGCCAGTTAAAGGGATGATAAAGTGAACCTAAAATTCATAATATGAATTGATACTTGAAAAAGATGGTAACTGGAAGATTGTAGGATAATAATAGCAGGATTTGCCCTATACAGCCGCATAGGGCAAATCCTGTTTTAACGACTACCTAATGTGGGTTACACTAGTTTTTCTCTACATATTTCAATTTTATTATTCAGATTATTCAAATATTCGTTCCATTTCTTCTGCTCTTCAAAAATGTATATCTTATGGTCTTCTAACATAGTTAGCCTTTCAGAAATCGTACTATCACCTTGATAACGTAAATCCGAATACTTTTGAATGTTTTTCAGCAACATTCCCATATCCTTTAGTTTTTTGATAAAAACAATCCATTCAACATTAGATTCATCAAACACACGTCTGCCCGCTGAATTTCGAGCAACTTTAATTAGCCCTTTCTTTTCATAGTAGCGTATGGTTGATTCGGGAATACCTGTTTTCTTTGATAATTCACCTATTGTCATAAAATCACTCCCTTTTCACTTTTGGTATTGACTTAAACTATGGTTTAAGTTGTACGCTTTAATTATAAAACAAAAAGGTATGTGCTCACCAGATAAATCACATTTTTATGAAATCCATGTTTATTCATCTGATATTATTTTTGACATGGAAAATTCTTTCCTTATGAACGACCTATACAGAAAATGGAGAGTCATATACTGGAAAGCTGTACATTGATTGGAATTTAATATAAATAGTATTCGGAAAGGAGATAAATTATTGAAACAAGCATTGTTATTAGTTGATATTCAAAATAATTATTTTGAGGGAGGAAAATCCAAACTGCACAATCCATTGCTGGCTTTATCTAACATAGAAAAAACCTTGAAGTTGTTCCGTAAAAAAGGATTTCCCATTATTCACGTCCAGCACATCAATAATCAAGAGGGTGCAGCTTTCTTCCTGTCAAATACTGATGGAGTCCGTATTCATCAGTATTTAGCACCATTAGAAAATGAATATCTTGTGATTAAACATACTCCAAATAGTTTTTTTGGAACAAATCTAGCAGATATTTTGAAAGAAAACGAAATTCAAGACATTGTAGTTTGCGGAATGATGAGCTATATGTGCATAGATACAACAGTAAGAGCATGTAAACATTATGGAATCAGAGTGACTTTGTTAGACGACGCCTGTGCAACAAAAGATCTTTCCTATAATGGCAAGACTATTTCTGCCGAAGTCGTTCACAATACATTTATGGCTTCTTTGAACGGAATGTTTGCATATGTAATAAAAACAAACGAGTTAAGTGTGAGATAAATTTATTCATTTACTAGACGACGGTTACGGAGGTAGCCGCGATGCAACATATCCGGCAAAATGATATTAATTGTTATAACTAATGAGGGAAGAAATGAATGATATAGAACTATCATAAAACGGATAATTTGGCATAGGGTAGGTGATAATATAAAGTAAATATTGAGTTTAAATAGAAGAAATATGTTTACTATTAAGTAAGCATATTTTTAACCATGGAGATGTTATGCACAATCAAGTAAATCAAATACCGAATAGATTAATCAATGAAAAATCCCCCTATTTGTTACAACATGCCTATAATCCAGTGGATTGGTATCCATGGGGGGATGAAGCGTTTGCAAAAGCAAAAGTTGAAGATAAGCCGGTTTTCCTATCCATAGGTTATTCCACTTGTCATTGGTGTCACGTGATGGAACGGGAATCTTTTGAAACCCAGGAAGCGGCTGATCTATTGAATCGCTCCTTTATAGCCATCAAAGTGGACAAAGAGGAACGGCCTGATATTGACGCTGTTTATATGAATGTATGCCAGACGCTCACAGGGTCTGGTGGATGGCCGCTTACCATTCTTATGACTCCCGGGCAGAAGCCGTTTTATGGCGGTACTTATTTTCCGCTGCATTCTCATTATGGGCGCATAGGGCTTGCAGAATTGCTGGAGGCAGTTTCCGCACAATGGAAAGAAAAAAGAACGGAACTGCTGGAATCAAGTGAAAAAATTTATCAGCACCTTCAAAGCCAGTCGGAAGAGAAACCGTCCTTTACAGAACTCACAAAGGAATTCCCCCAAAAGGGATATTATCAATTGAAACAAAGCTTTGATCCGATTTATGGCGGATTTGGTCAGGCTCCCAAATTCCCTGCCTCTCATAATCTCTTATTTCTTTTAAAATATGGAGTGTTGGAACAAGAGCAAATGGCAATTTCCATGGCTGAAACGACCCTGATTCAAATGTATCGGGGAGGTATTTATGACCATATCGGAAATGGATTTTCCAGATATTCAACGGACGATCAGTGGCTGGTTCCTCATTTTGAAAAAATGCTTTATGACAATGCATTACTGCTTTATGCCTATACGGAAGCATTTCAATATACGCATAACGAATTATTTCAATCCATAGCAGAAAGAATTATAGAATATGTATTGAAAGAGCTAACTGATCCGGAAGGAGGATTTTACTGCGGGCAAGATGCGGACAGTGACGGGGAAGAAGGGAAATATTATGTATTCACCCGGCAGGAAATTATAGATGTTCTGGGTGACGCAAAAGGAAACGAGTTTTGTGAATGGTTTCATATAACGGAAGCAGGGAATTTTGAAGGAAAAAATATCCCAAACCTGCTGTCTAATGATCATTTTGCTAACCTGAATCCGGATATTGAAAAGGCACAGCAGAAGTTGTATGAATACCGCTTGATCAGAACCAAGCTGCACAGGGATGATAAGGTTCTCACCTCCTGGAATGGAATGATGCTTGCAGCATTGGCGAAAGCAGCAAATGTCTTAGAGAAGCCGGAAATTCTGGAAAGCGCTAAGAAGGCACAGCAATTTTTAGAGAAGAATTTGTCCCGGGGCAGTGATGGACTTTTTATCCGGTGGCGAAAAGGAGATGCTGCTCATGAAGGGCAATTAGATGATTATGCATTTTATACATGGTCACTACTTGAAATGTATCAGGCAGAATTTGAAGTGAAGTATTTAGAAAGAGCCATCCAATTGACGGACAGAATGATTTCCTCCTTTTGGGATAAAGAAAACGGAGGATTTTATCTGTATGATAAAGAAGCAGAGCAGTTAATTACCCGCCCCAAAGAAACCTATGATGGAGCAGTTCCGTCCGGAAACTCAGTGGCAGCGTTAGTACTAATACGGTTATGGAAATTGACCGGAGATATCAAATGGATGGAATATAAAGACAAACAGCTTTCATACTTGGCATCCGTAATAAAGGAATACCCGGCAGCTCACAGCTTTTCATTATTTGCCGTGATGGAAGAGTTATATTCGAGCACAGAGATAATTTGCGTTACAGATCATGAGCCTGATTATAAGCAAATTAAAGAATATTTGAACCAGCATCCGAAAGCGAATGCGACCGTTCTACTAAAAACAAAAGGAAACGAAGCGATATTGGGACAAGTGGCTCCGTATACACAGAATTATCCAATTCCTGCGGAAGGAATGGCAGTTTACGTGTGTGAGAATGGTACCTGTAAAAAAATCGAAAAAATCGGGACGTAGCAAATCGCAAAAGGGGACGTAGCACTTCTAAGAAGTGCTACGTCCCCTTTTGCGATTTGCTACGTCCCGATTTTTATGTTACAATAAATACCATCTTATAGATAAAGGGGTGACTGTTTGGGTTTAGCTAATCTTTGGAAACAAGTTAAGGAGGCATTGTCTTCCGTGTTACCCATTACTGCTATTGTATTGATACTTGGTTTTACAGTTATAACAGTACCAAATAACATGCTGATGCTGTTTCTTGTAGGAGTTATATTCCTCATTGTAGGAATGGTGTTGTTTAATATGGGAACGGATATATCTGTAATGCCTATGGGAGAACGTATCGGCGGAAAGATCACAAAATCAAGAAAACTGCCATTGATTCTTATCGTAGGTGTACTTATTGGTGCGATGATTACTGTTGCTGAGCCGGATTTACAAGTGCTGGCCGAACAAGTACCATCTTTTCCAAATGTAGCTATTATTGGTGCGGTAGCTGTTGGGGTTGGAATATTTTTAGCAATTGCTTTGCTGAGAATTTTATTGCAAATTAAACTTTCCTATCTTCTGCTGGGGTTTTATCTTATTGTATTTGTACTGGCAGCTTTTACATCCCGGGATTTTCTCCCTGTGGCTTTTGACGCCGGCGGGGTAACGACAGGACCGATTACCGTACCTTTTATTATGGCTTTGGGAATGGGGGTTGCGGCAGTTCGTGGAGATAAAAATGCCAGAGATGATAGTTTTGGACTTGTCGCTTTGTGTTCCATAGGACCGATTATGGCGGTGCTGATTCTGAGCCATTTTTATGATACATCGGCCGCAGCAGCAACGCTGGATCCGATGACGGCGACTACCTTTGGTGAGGTTCTAAAGCTATTTGGGGAAGCTCTGCCGCATTATTGTCTGGAAGTAGGAGTAGCACTGCTGCCGATTGCATTATTTTTTGCTTTCTTCCAGATTTTTTGGATCAAGCTTAGAAAGCGGCAGGTTTTAAGAATCTGGATCGGGATGCTGTACCTTTATTTGGGTTTGGTGATTTTTCTGACAGGAGCCAACATAGGATTTATGCCAATGGGAGAATATCTTGGCAGTGAAATGGCATCTTTGAATAATCGATGGATTCTGGTGCCGATCGGGGCAGTTGTTGGATTTTTTATTGTGGCTGCCGAACCTGCGGTGCATGTGCTGAATAAGCAGGTAGAAGAAATTTCCAGCGGAACGATATCTAAACGGGCAATGCAGATAGGTCTTTCCATTGGAATTGCAGTGTCGGTAGGTGTAGCTATGTTCCGGGTATTAACCGGTATCAGCATATGGTATTTTTTGATTCCGGGATATCTTCTTGCGCTTCTACTGAGCTTTGTCGTTCCAAAACTGTTTACAGCCATTGCCTTTGATTCCGGCGGCGTGGCTTCCGGTCCGATGACAGCTACCTTTTTATTGCCGCTGGCAAAGGGAGCCTGTCAGTCAGTAGGAGGCAATATTTTGACGGATGCCTTCGGAATGGTAGCAATGGTGGCCATGACACCTTTGATTACGATACAAGTTTTAGGATTATTTTATGTCTTAAAGACAAAAAAACAAAAAAAACATGGAAAGAATAAAATGCCTGAGAGGGAATAAATTATGTTAAAAACAAATAGTGCATTGGCAGAAGTGAAATTATTGTGTGTAATTATCAACCGGAAGAAGATTAAAAAAATTGAAAAATCGTACCGGAGACACCGTGTGATACCCACCATTGCATGTTTGGCAGAAGGAACTGCCGACAGTGATATTCTGGATTGTCTTGGCTTGGGAGAATCCGATAAGGAAGTAGTCATCAGTCTGATACACAATAGTGAAGTACCTGAGCTGTTTCAGACATTAAAGGAAGACTTGAGTTTTAAAAAACCGGGCAAAGGAATTGCATTTACGATACCGGCAGAAGGGCTTATGCTAAGCTGGCCCGGATGTGACAGAGAGGCAGTTAGGAAGGAGTTTGCTAAGATGAGTGAAGAAAATGATTATGTATTGACAATTACCGTGGTGGTTCGGGGATATGCGGAAACCGTAATGGAGCATGCGAAAGCCGCAGGAGCTACCGGAGGTACGATTATCCATTCGCGTTCACTTGCAGAGCCGGGCGATTCCAAGTTTCTTGGTATTTCTCTGCAGGATGAAATGGACATATTAGCTATTTTAGTAAAAAAAGACATGAAAGAAAAAATCATTCATGCCGTAAAAGAATGCCTGGATCAAGAAGAAGAAAGTCATGGGATGTTATTGGAATTGCCGGTAGACAATGTAGTGGGGATGGCAAAACAATTAGATTTGTAGATGAAAATAGTCTATAATAACTTGACAAATTATGTTGGTGTATATACAATTAAAGAAATTAAATAGCAGGCAGTGAAAATCTGTCTACCTTATGAGGAGGGAAAAGTATGGTTCAGGCAAGAGGTAAAGGATTTTTAAAAGTAACAGGTATTTTATTGATTATTTTTGGTGCACTTACTGTTATCATAGGACTTTTAGCAATTGCAGGAAGCGCCATGATTGGCAGTGGTACGGTAGACATGAGCGCTGCCGGAGTCGATGCGGGAGCGTATGATGCAGGAACAATAATGCTCATGAGTGTTTTTACGGTAGTTATGGGGATTATCAATTTAGTTGCTGGTATTATAGGTGTGGCAAATGCAAATAAGTTGGAAAAAGCGCAATTATGCTTCATTATTGGTATTGTGTTGATTGTACTACAGTTAATAGACGCAGTGTATAGCACAATAGTTGGCGAACTTAGCATCTTCGGAATAGTAGTGGGTCTGATTCTTCCAATTTTATTTGTAATCGGAGCTAATAAAAACAAAGAACAGTTTGCTGAAATGCAGTCACAGCCACCAACTTCTGAAACCGGAGAAATTTAATGCCAATAAAGATTTACGAACATAAAACCCAGTATTATGAAACGGATCAGATGGGTGTGATCCATCATTCCAATTATATCCGGTGGTTCGAAGAGGCCAGAACGGATCTAATGGAACAGATCGGGATTGGCTATGATGTGATGGAGTCGCAGGGGATCATGAGTCCGGTTCTTGAGGTTTGCAGCGAATATAAATCAATGACCCGCTATGGGGAAACGGTATGTATTTATGTGAAAATTCAGTCATACAATGGTATCCGTATGCATGTGGCATATGAAATAAAGGATAAAAAGACCGGTGAAATACGCTGCACAGGAGAAAGCAAGCATTGTTTTCTTTCGCAAGACGGAAAATTGATTTCAGTGAAGCAAAAAAAACCTGAGTTTCATGAGATATTTACACAGTACCTTTTGCAGCAGGAGAATAAATATGGAAACGGTACAAATACGTAATCTGAAAATAGGCGAAGGGATGCCGAAAATCTGCGCTCCCATAGCAGGAATCAGCAGGGAGGAAATCATCAGCGAAGCAAAACTTCTTTGCAGTCATCCGGTGGATATTGCAGAATGGCGTGCAGATTGGTTTGAGGACATTTCTGATATTGATAATGTAAGAGAAGTGCTTAAGGAACTTCGACTTGCTTTAGCAGAAATTCCTTTGCTGTTTACCTTTCGTACTGCCCAAGAAGGCGGAGAGCAAGCCATTTCGCTGCAGAACTATGTAACCCTTAATAAAATGGTGATTGAGACTAAGATGGCAGATCTGATCGATATAGAGTTAAGTACCGGTGAGGACCGGGTAACGGATTTGATACGATGTGCCCATGCTCATGACGTGAAAGTCATTGTGTCCAATCATGATTTTCAGAAAACACCTGTAAAAAAAGAACTGGTCGAACGGCTGTGCAAAATGAACAAATTAGGTGCAGATATCCCCAAGATTGCAGTTATGCCGAAGAACCGAAAAGATGTATTGACGTTATTGTCCGCAACAGAGGAGGCAAGTGAAAAACTGGAGCATTCCCCTGTGATCACGATGTCGATGGGGGAATTGGGAGTAATCAGCAGGATATGCGGGGAAACTTTTGGCTCATCGGTAACATTCGGTGCCGTAAAAAAGGCATCCGCTCCCGGGCAGATGGATGTCAATGCTTTGGCGGAGGTTTTAGAAATAATTCATAAGATATAAGATGTAAGCTGCAGCCGGTTGTGCAAACGAGTTTGTAATAGCCGGCTGCAGCTTATTTTGCAGAATTGACGTAACTGTGATATAATTTCAAAAAATCAAAGAAGCGGGTTATAAGGATGGTAAAAGAGGTAAATAATTCTTTAACAGAACAGACATATTTGATCAGACCGGAGCATCTGAATTCCTATGATAAATTATTCGGCGGCAAGCTGATGCAGTGGATTGATGAGATGGCGAGCATTGTCGCAAGGCGGCACTGTCAGACCGAGATTACGACAGCAGCGATTGATAATCTGAACTTTAAAAAGAGCGCTTCCAGGGACGATATGATCGTACTGGTGGGAAGAGTTACGTATGTGGGACGCACTTCTATGGAAATACGGGTAGATACCTATGTAGAGGAACCGGACGGAACTCGTAAGATGATCAACCGGGCATATGTGGTGATGGTGTCCGTTGACAAGCAGTATAAACCACTGCCGGTACCGGAGCTGGAATTAAAGACTGAAAGCGAAAAAGCAGAGTGGGAAGGCGGCAAAAAGCGATATGAGCTGCGCAGGCAGCGGAGAATGGATGGATTCTAAATTCGGATACACAGTCATTGACTTTTCTATGTATCAAGGTATACTTATGGTAAAGAAGAAAATAAAGTGGACGGAGGGAACAAAGATGGATACAGTATATGAAAAATTGCTGACCAGTTATGAAAGTATTCAAAAAAAGATTGACTTTCAGCCGGAAGTGGCGCTGGTATTAGGTTCCGGACTGGGAGAGTATGCGGAAACGATTGAAATTGCAGATACGATCAACTATTGTGATATAGAAGGATTTCCGGTTTCTACGATTTCCGGTCACAAGGGAAGATTCGTATTCGGTTATGTTGGAAAAGTGCCCGTTGTTATTATGCAGGGCAGAGTTCACTATTATGAAGGGTATTCCATGAATGACGTGGTGCTTCCTATTCGTTTAATGAAAATGATGGGAGCAAAGACATTGTTTTTGACGAACGCAGCCGGAGGTGTAAACTATGATTTTCAGCCCGGAGATTTTATGATGATTACCGACCAGATCTCCAGTTTTGTACCGTCACCTCTGATCGGACCAAACCTGGACGAGCTTGGAGAACGGTTTAGTGATATGAGTGAAATCTATGATAAAGATTTGCAGAAAATTCTTTCAGACTGCGCAGAAAAATTGAATATCCCTCTGCAAAGAGGGGTATACCTGCAGCTTACAGGGCCGAATTATGAGTCACCGCATGAGGTGAAGATGTGCCGGATCCTGGGTGCGGATGCGGTTGGGATGAGTACCGCATGTGAAGCGGTTGCCGCCAATCATATGGGAATGAGGATCTGCGGCATCTCCTGCATTACTAATCTTGCCTGCGGGATGACAGAGAATCCGCTGAACCATACCGAAGTACAAGAGATCGGAAACCGGACAGCACCTTTATTTGCAAAACTCGTAACCGCATGTATCCAGGCAATGGAGAAATGAATATGAAAGAAAAGATAGTTTTAATTGATGGAAACAGTATCCTCAACCGCGCCTTTTATGGTCTTCCGGATCTGACGAATTCGGAAGGCCTTCATACGAATGCAATCTATGGTTTCCTGAATATTTTATTTAAAACACTGGAAGAGGAGCATCCTCAGTATCTTACCGTTGCATTTGATGAACATGCACCGACGTTTCGGCATAAGATGTATGAAGCCTATAAGGGAACCAGAAAACCCATGCCGGAGGAGCTAAGACAGCAGGTGCCGATTATTCGGGACGTACTGAAGGCCATGGGTATCAATATCGTTGTGATGGAAGGATATGAGGCAGATGATCTGCTTGGAACTCTCGCAAAGAAAAGCGAAGAAAAAGGGATGGAAGTAACCGTATTATCCGGAGACCGTGATTTACTGCAGCTGGCCACAGAATGCGTAAAGATCCGGATTCCGAAAACACGGTTCGGACAGACGACAGTAGAGGACTACAATGCCAAAGAAGTATTTGAAAAATATCAGCTTACGCCGCCTCAGATTGTCGAACTGAAGGCTCTGATGGGGGACACTTCCGATAATATTCCCGGAATCCCCGGAGTGGGAGAGAAAACGGCAACAAAGATATTAATAGAGTACCACAGCATTGAAAATGCGTATGCCCACGCAGAAGAAATAAAGCCAAATAAGGCAAAAGAGTCTTTGAAAGAGCATTATGATATGGCTCAGTTAAGTAAAAAACTGGCTACAATTGATGTGGATAGTCCGATTGCGTATCAATGGGAAGATGCCAAAGTAAAGGATTTTTATACGCAGGAAGCCTATGAGTGGTTTCGGGAACTGGAGTTTAAGAATCTTCTCTCCCGGTTTGACAATGCGGATTCTTCCCACCAGGGAATCGAAGAAGCCTTTCGGGTGATTACGGATCTTGGCGAAACAGAAGCAATATTTCAAAAAGCAGGAGAAGAAAACCGAATCGGCGTGCATTTGCTGCTGGAAGACAAAGAGGTACTTGGGCTGGGACTGGCTTTTCCCCAAAAAGCAGAAACAATCGTCTGCTATTTTCCGGTACAGGGCTTTTTAACAAAGGAATATCTGATCGAGAAGCTTTCTAAATTGTGCGTTCAGGTAAATCAAATATCATCCTTAAATGTAAAGGATATGCTGCAGGAGGTTTCCATTGGGGATCCTAATCGCATGTTCGACTGTGGTATCGGAGCGTATCTGTTAAATCCATTAAAGTCTGCGTATACTTATGATGACATTGCCAAGGAATATTTAGGAATGATGGTTCCACCCAGGGAAGATTTACTGGGAAAACTTTCTTATAAAAAAGGACTGCTGGAGAAGGAAGAGCAGGTGGCAAAAAGCGTTTGCTATACGGCATATGTGGCGGCTGCTGCGGCGAAGCCGTTGACAGAAGCATTGGAAAAAACAGGGATGCGGTTCATCTTTGAGGAGATGGAGATGCCGCTTTTATTTACGCTGCACGATATGGAAAAGGCTGGAATACGTGTGGCAGCGAAGGAATTAAAAGAATATGGAGACAAGCTTCAAATCAGGATTAAGGAGTTAGAGGCAGGCATCCACCAGCAGGCGGGAGAAGTGTTTAATATCAATTCACCGAAGCAGCTGGGGGTGATTTTATTTGAAAAACTACACATGCCGGGAGGGAAAAAGACGAAAACCGGATATTCAACCGCTGTGGATGTATTGGAGAAACTGTCGGGAGATCATCCGATTATCGCTGATATTCTGGAGTACCGGCAATTGACAAAACTAAAATCCACCTATGCGGACGGATTGGCAAATTATATTGAAGAGGATGGAAGAATACACTCAAATTTCAACCAGACCATTACGGCAACCGGGCGAATCAGCAGCACGGAGCCGAACCTGCAGAATATTCCAATCCGAATGGAATTAGGGCGTCTGATTCGTAAAGTATTTATACCAAACGACGGGTATGTGTTTTTGGATGGGGATTATTCCCAGATCGAACTGCGTGTACTGGCGCATATGTCCGGTGATGAAAAACTGATTCAGGCAT
>Ga0153983_1000098_pt1 | contig 20050 bp, 20 predicted proteins | sample TSGA067MetaG_FD_104693 | JGI IMG/M metagenome (GOLD analysis project Ga0153983, IMG submission 104693) | Attine ant fungus gardens microbial communities from Georgia, USA - TSGA067 MetaG | ecosystem: Host-associated > Fungi > Mycelium > Unclassified | place: USA: Georgia, Alexander Wildlife... | reverse complement strand
ATTCACCTTCTTTCATATAGGGCAAAGCTATACACCCCGCCCGTCAGACTCAGTATTATCGTTGGAACCACTCGCTCGCGCCCGCATGTCATTTACCAGAGAATTCATCCTCGCTTGGGATGCTCTCATAAACTGGCTTTAATGCTGTCCGCACTCTTCATATCAGCACCTCCACATAAGGTTTGATAACCGACTTGACCCGCAGCTTCCCGGCATATTCAAAAAGGATCTGCAGGTGCCGTTTCCCATTCATATAGTTTTTTAGAACCTCCAGCGCAAGATCCTCTCCAAGGATGCCCCGTTTTCTGAAAAAATCGCAGACCGTGCGCTCCCTGTCATAGATCCGCAGCTTACCATGGCCGCCGGTTTCTTCGACAAGACCCAGTTCAAACGATGCAGCCGGCGTCACAACCAGCTCAATGGGAGGATAGGACGGCAGCACGGGGCGCATGCTGTCCGATGAAACGGCAATTGCGACGGCAGTGGGATTCAGTGTGGTCAGATCATAGTAACTGGCCGCCGACTGCAGGCAGATAATCCCCCTGGGTATGACGGAAGACGCCAGCTCCAGATCCGTCACATTGTTTTCTTCTGAAACCCAGATATAATACCCGGCTTTGATCTTCCGGATCAGACCGCCGGAAACAAGCTCCGCAACATCCCGGCTGAAGAGCTTGTTTTCCCGCAGTATATTCATTTTTACAATGGGTCCGCAGCGGGCAAATACCCTGCGTGCCCGTTCCAGTTTTTCATTTGTCATCATTTCACCAAATTATCTTAATGATTATTTAAATGCCTATTTTTTGATGCAATATAATGCTAACAAATCTTTGACGGAAAGTCAACGTGAAAAATTCAGCAAAAAAACAGATATACAACAAGAAAATCAAGCCAAGCCCTGCGTGTATCTTGTATAAGAACCTATGAAAGGAAGTTTTTTATGAATACCAAACAATCAAAATGGACCAAACGCCGTACAGTTTTTACCTTGCTCGCGGCAATCTGTGCTGCAGCAGTCATTATCAGCCTCGTTATGCTGCTGTCCATGACAGCAGAGTATACCGAAGGAGCTCAAAACTACGAGGATCTGAATCAGTATATCACTATGCCTTCAGAGGAACCGGAGCCTTCGGTTTCGGCGGATTCAGAACCGGATTTCTGGCCGGTCGCCGACTTTGACGCCCTTCGCGCTATCAATCCGGACATTGTTGCCTGGCTTATCTGCGAAGGGACAAACATAAACTACCCGGTGGTCCAGGGGACTGATAACACGTATTATCTGAAGCATTTGTTCGATGGTACCCGAAACAGTGCAGGATGCTTATTTGTCGACAGTAATAATGAACCCGGCTTCGTGGATCACAACACCGTGATTTATGGCCACCATATGAAAGATAAGAGCATGTTCTCAGTACTGACGGAATATAAGGCGCAGGCATTTTATGAAGCGCATCCGCAGATGATTCTGCTGACGCCGGAAGGCAATTACACCATAGACCTGTTTGCGGGTTATGTGACGAACGTAAAGGCTGACAGTTGGAAGCTTAGGTTTGCCGGCAATACTGAGTTTGAGGAATGGATAGGGGAGACCCAATCAAAATCTACCTTTAGGAGCGATGTAGAAGTCAGTACATTGGACCGGTTCATAACACTGTCTACCTGTTCTTATGAGTTTGACAACGCGCGGTATGTAGTGGTCGGTAAGCTGGTAGCGGTAGATTAATGCTAATATTCTTTAATGTGTTTTAATCTCTTTGAAACGTACACTGAAACAGGAGATAATAATTCCACCGATAATACAAACTAAGCCAATGATATGTACAGTAAGAATTTGCTCTTTCGAAATCAATGCAGAAAGTAAAATACTACTAATAGGAACAACACCGGTGAAAACTGCCGCATTACTGGCAGGAATCTTTTCGATCCCCTTAAACCAAAATACATAGGAGAGGAACGAAACAAAAGCACCATAGTAAAACACACAGCAGATAGCCGGTTATTGAAGTCCGTCACACAAGAATTATGGCGGAATTGTCGTTGATGTTTCCGGCGCTCTCGCTAGGCAATTGCCCGAAAAGATTTATGGCCGATATAGCATGCATGATAGTAAATGCAATCGCAATAATTAAGGTTATTACCATTTTCCTGCTTTGAGCTTTTGGCGGGAGATATGCGTTGAGCGCAATCAGTCGAACAAGTGCCAGATGCTAAGACGCAGAGCCGATAATTTGTGAGTATAATCAAAGACTATCAGCTCATATTTTAATTTTAACAATTTTACAAAACCAATTGGTTATGGCTTGACAGGGAACAAATAGTAGCTATAATTAAAGGAGAACAAATAATAGCCAAACCAGTGAAAGCGCCAAGGTGTTAAAATGAAGCGTAATACAAAGGAAGAAATCCTAATAGAATCACTCCGATTGTTTTCTCACTCAGGATATGACGGTGTGACAATGCGGGATATTGCAGGGAATGTTGGAATTAGACAAAGTTCTTTATATAAGCATTTTGCAGGAAAGCAAGAAATATTTGAAAGTATTGTAGTGCGTATGGATGCAGAATACAAGGTAAAATTGGATAAAATGAGGCTGGCTTCTGGCGATGATAGTGTTCAGCGAGCAGCGCAGTATACCGAGAAGACCCTGACTGGTATGGCGGATATTGGCGAAGCGATGTTTAAGTATTGGACGCAGGACGAATACGCCTCCTTGTTTCGCAAAATGTTGATTGTGGAACAGTATCATAATCCTGAACTGGCTGCTCTTTATCAAAAGTATTTTTTGTCTGGTGTAATCGAACTTCAAGAAGAAATTATTAGTAGTTTGATTGAAAAAGGATTTTTCAGAAAAGGAAATCCGAAACTATTGGCTATGGAGTTTTATGGTACGATTTTCTTGATGATAGCGGCATATGATACGTCAGAAAACAAAACGGCTTTCATAGAGTTGGTTCGGGAACATGTAAAAAATTTTGGTAGACGATATGCCGTTTACGCCCGGGAGGTATAGAAATGGGCAAAGAAAAAAATGCAATTTACAAAATTTGCTGTTTGTCAGCAAGTGCTGTTGCAATATTTATATTAGTGTTCATCATCATATTGATTTTCACCTTTGATTTTTCAGAATGGAGGGGTATAGATAGCTTCCAAAATACATTTCGACCAATTCAGATGCTTACGGTAGTACCTTCTCTTTTGCTTGCAATTTCATATGTGATTTTTATAAGTGGGTTGCATAGTTACGCTTCTGAAAACAAAAAAATATGGAGTCAGTTGGCTTTAAGTTTCGGATTGCTCTATGCAGGAATATCCATTGCAAACTATCTGATACAATTGATTACTGTCATCCCAAGTATTCAAAATGGGATGACAGAGGGTCTTGCACTGTTCGTTAGTGGTTATTCAAACTCCGTGTTTTATGCACTTATGGCATCTTATTTTCTAATGTGCATTTCATTACTATTTGTAGCTTTTATATTCACCAAGGAAGATAAGACACAAAAATGGATACGTAGATTATTTCAGTGTGCCGCATTGGCAATTCCATTATTTTTGATAGGTGCTATTTTCAGTATAACTATAATAATGATGAGTGGGGCAATTTGTTGGATAATTGGAACAACTGTTGGAATGTTTGTTTTAGCAGCTTATTTTCACAAGGAAAAGGACGATTCGCACGGGGGATGAGCAATCCTGTACTTATCCTAACTTCGGTGTATGGTAATATAATGATTAACCATTCCGCAAAAAAGCCGGGTGTGCTGTTTACCCGGCTTTTTTGTGCGGTCGTGCCGCAGGGAGAGATTTCAAAACTGTCTTAGTTTAATCCTCTTTATCGTCCCTGTTATTTACTTTTTTTATCGCCGCCACGATTAACGTGATAAGTAACCCGACAGCGGATATAATCACAAGAATTATGGCGGAATTGTCATTGGTGTTTCCGGCGCCCTCGATGGGCGATTGCCCGAATAGATTTATGGCCGATATTGCAAGCATGATAGTAAATGCAATCGCAATAATTAAGGTTATTACCCTTTTCCTGCTTTGAGCTTTTGGCGGGAGATATGCGTTGAGTGCAATCAGTCGAACAAGAGCCAGACGCTAAGACGCAGAGCCGATAATTTGTGAGTTCATTTCACAGACTATCGGCTCTTTGGGTTTTTAATCTTATATACGCAAAAGGGCTTTAGTGGATGCGTACAGCAAGTGCTAAATTATTTTCCATTCCCATACAAAAAATCAAAACTTCCTTTTGGAGCACAAAGCCCTTTTTCCAGCATATTTGCGAGTGCTTTTAACTTAGCTGCGTATTGTTCACCAGTCCACGGAAAAATTCCAGGATCAAGCAGAAAGGTAAAAACAGACATCATGATTTCAGAATATTCCTCAGGATAATCACAAATGAAAGTACCTTCCTCAATACCTTGTTTAATAATACGAGATATGATTTGTGACAAAGAAGATAAAATTTTTGCCAATGATTTTTGGTGTATAGCTGCATTTTGCGGCATATGCAAATATTCATCAAGAGAAGCATCCACATATGAACTACGGTAACTTTTTAATAGAAGTGCAAGTTTCATAATTGCGTTTTCTTCGCTTTGATCTATGAGTGCATCACAAGATTTAATTATATCCTCATACTCCCTTGTAACCAAGGCATCCAATACTTCCTCTTTTGAACGGAAGTAATAATACATGCCACCCTTAGCAATTCCGGCTTCTTTCGCAATATCGCTTACAGATGCTGTACCTGCCTTACCCTCTTTGAAAAGATTGCGCAAAGCATCCAAAATAATTTCCTTTTTATCCATCAGCAATCACCACCTACTGAAACAGTATATCATAAAAATATCGTGTTGACCAGTGGTCAATTTTCTGTTATACTTTAATTGTTGACCAATGGTCAAAATTTATTTGAGGTGAGTGTTTATGATAATAACCATTATTTTTGCAATACTCTTGATAGTATCTGCAATTTCTTTAGTAGTGCTGCTTATCAATGGAATAAGACTTGTAGTGAAATGTATAAGAAAGGCAGATAAAAATCTAACAATTCGAAGGATAAAAAAGAATATGATCTATCTTATTGTAGTTTGTGTTCTATGTGCAGGATTTGCCGGCATAACACAATTAACTGCATCTACACCTGCTATACGAGATGAAAATGGCAACAAAATTCAAAACAGCATTGCTGAACTTAGACAAGTATCATTAAATGGGCGAAAAGAATGGATTAGCATTCGTGGGTATGATATGAATAATCCGGTTCTCTTATTTTTAGCCGGAGGACCCGGAGGCTCACAAATGGCGGCAGTCAGATATGATCTTGCCGAACTTGAAAAACATTTTGTTGTGGTAAATTGGGAGCAGGCAGGCTCGGGTAAATCATATGGCTCAACGAACATTAGCGATATCACAGTTGATACATATATTGATGACGGTTACAAGTTGACGAAATATTTATGCAAAACCTTTGAAAAAGAAAAAATATATCTCGTGGGCGAGTCATGGGGCAGCGCATTAGGTATTTTTCTTATTGATAAAGCACCTGAACTGTACCATGCCTTTATTGGCACAGGACAAATGGTATCCTTTCTTGATACGGAAATCATAGATTATGAGTTGGCTATGGAAATCGCCAATGAAAAAGGTGATGCCGAAACGGTTGAAACCCTTAAAGCCAATGGGAACCCCCCTTATTACGGAAAAGACGTTACTTGGAAAAGTGCAGCATATCTACAATATTTGAGTGCATACATGACGGCGAATCCTGATATTCATAATAGTGGTTACAACACATTTAGGGATTTGTTTTCAAGTGAATACGGCATACTTGATAAAATAAATTATTTTCGAGGTATCGTAACAACATTTAACTTCGTATATCCGCAACTTTATGATATTGATTTAAGAAAGGATTATCAGACGGTTGAAGTACCTGTCTACTTCTTTTTAGGGCGGCATGATGTTAATGCACCAACATCACTAGTTGAGGATTATTTTTCTGTTTTGAATGCACCCGAAAAAGAAATTGTTTGGTTTGAGCATTCCGGCCACGACCCGTGGATAAATGAAAGTACGTTGTTTGTAGAGAAGGTATTGCAGATAACAAATGTAAAGTGAACAGATATTGAGGTGATTTATGGATAAATCGGAATGGATATTATGCCCAATATGTAGAAGCAAAACTCGAATAAAAGTAAGTGAAGATGCCGCCGAATAAAACAAACGCCTTGGCTAACAATTTCGCTGTGCTCTTTTCTGTCTGGCAATACCAATACTTGCATAATTATTATCTTAATGTGTCGAATTAAAATCCATATATGTGATTATGACATGCGCGATTCCAAAAACTACCGTTGGTATTATGGCGGCAAAATTGTGAAGCCAAATTTCAGCCAAAATGAAATATACGACAGGAAAAACCGCCATACAAATAAGCACAAACAGATCTTTATGGCCTGTAAATAATAAAATCCAAAGTACATAATAAGATAACAGGAATATTATCATGCCTATCACATAACCACTTTGTATAGGGCTATTTTTATTAGTTGTTAAAAAAAATCAAGAGTGCAATATAAATTGCCTGACTTCCATGTTCGATTATATCTAATACCAAATGTTTCGGAACGGCATTTCCTGATGATATTACATTTGGAAAAAGGAAATAAAAAACATTAGGAAGCATAGGCAATAGAACAATAAGAAAGCCTTTCCATGAAAACCCAAGAGAATAATGGATATCTTTCACCTCCTTCACTTAATACAAATTAAGAAGTTCATCTAAAACTGCATAAGCCTATTGTATCTAAAAACTCTATCGATTTATATTGTCACTATTACTCAAAAGGCATTCCAAAGAAAGAGGAATATACATATGCATCCCCAAGCATTTTCCACCATACATGGCAACGAATGCGAACTTAAAACAATTTCGCAATCTCGAAAAAGAAAATATACAAATAATAGAGATACGGATTTCAAACTCAAAACCAACATGAGAGCCTGTTTTGAATATTATGGATAGCATTCATCTACAGACTGAGATAGTAGACGCTCAACCGTAATACGCATCAGACTCTATTCCATATTGTTTTCCAAATGCTCATATACGCTATTAAGCGCAATGAATTCCTGAAGGTTATCTGTTTCCGGCACTGGCTGCTGTCGGAATTGTATTTCCCCCTCCATGATCGTGATCATATCATACAAATTGATTTGCTCCGGTGATTTCGTCGGTGAATATCCTCCAGTCGATCCATGAACTGTGGCTATTAGAAAGTGCCCAATATGAATAGGTTTTCCATATTTGCTATTGGCAGAACTCAAGAGCTCTTTTAAATGCTTTTTCACAGAGGGGGATTGTCAACAGCTTAAAAATATCTACAAGTGGCTTGTGATATGATTAGTTTATTTCTACCTCAACAGATACGGCTACATTCCCCTTAATCATCGCCCATACAGGACACAGTTCATCTTCCAAAACCAACAGCATTTCCCGTACTTCTGCTTCCGTTAAATCTTTTGCCTTGATATTCAAGCGCAATAATATGTGCTCAAGCGCCTTTGGATGCACCTCCCGCACAGTACCTTCAACTTCCGTTGATATGCCATCCACGACTTTTTTCTTCCTGTGGCGCAGCACGGTCAGAAGCGTTGTGCTTACGCAGGAGCTGAAACTTGCCATTATTAGTTCCAGTGAAGTATAGCCTTTACCAGTGCCGACTGGGGGAAAGTAGTCGCACACAATCACCGGATTGTCGCGGGCCGTGATGCTTAACATCGCCTTGTCGTCAATTGACTGTAATTTTACCATTAAATCGCTCATAATACAGAATCCTTTCGTTTTTTATTTTTATTTTTTGAATGTGTTGCCACATCAAAAATCATGGCAATTTCTTCGCAGATTTCATCATCCGAAATATCTTCTTCCGCAAGGATAATGAGTTGGATTAACGATGTTACTGAACGGGAAATAAATTTTGCCCACTGTTTCGAAGCTACAATGTCAGCATACATTTTCCAACTATGTTCATAGGTAGCCTGTGCCCAATCCATCAATCTGCGTCGGCTTATCTCACAGCCATCAAACCCCAGCCATGTTTTCATGGCAAGGCGGTAAATAATCCGTTCTTCCTCGGATAAATATTTCTTTTGAATGACCATCTGCGTATTGTAATCCTGATAGGACACATCCTTTGGAAGTCGCTCCCAAAGCCTTGGTACAAGTTCTTCAAAGGCTACACGAACGACCTGATCATAGAGGTTATCTTTGTTCTCATAGTAATAATATATCGTTGGCATCTTGCAACCTGCCAACTTGCATACATCACGCAGGGCAGCACCGTGAAAACCGTGCTTATCAAACAATCTGCGAGAATGATATGCTATCTTTTCTTTCATGTCGTCCATAATGCCACCTCTTATATATCGATAGATATATAAGATATCATAAAATGGATCATATGTCAACAATTTTGTGCTTGCTGATAATGGATAATACATCAATACTTCAATTGTTAGCGAAGATAGAGTAAACCTAAACATTCCTCAAAATGATGCAAGTACCCATCCCGCCCCCAATACAGAGTGAAACCAAGCCATATTGGGCATCGCGCTTTTTCATTAGGTGGACAATTCGCCATCCAGAAGCGCCGACAGGATGACCTAGATCTATTGCCTGGCCCTGATTCGTTCGCCTATATCCATATAGTCTATCTGCATATATTCACCTCTTTTTCCGTATGATATTCCATTTTCAATAACGATCACCCCCGCTTTTCTATTTTTAACAGTGAATTAACACAAAACCCCTTTTTTTAGTCGCAAAACCGTATCCGCTTGCTTTGCTAAATCGTTTGAATGTGTAACCACCACCACACATTTACCCGACTTGTGGGCGCTGTCTTTCAATATCTCTACAATACCCGCAGCGGTATCCTCATCCAGATTGCCTGTAGGCTCGTCGGCCAACAGGATTTCCGCATTGGAGGCCAATGCACGGGCAATAGCTACCCGCTGTTGCTGCCCGCCGGACAGCTTCAGCACATTTCGTTTGACTTCGTCTTTTGTTAAGCCCAGTTTTTCAAAAAGCGGCAGAGATGGCAAGTTGGAGGAAAGCGCCACATTTTCTTCCGGGGTCATGTAGTCAATCAGGTTGTAGCTTTGGAAAACGAATGCGATATGTTTTCTGCGATAACCCGAAAGCCCAATCTCTTTCTCGATGTCTTGCCCATCATAGCATACCTGTCCGCTTGTAGGACTGTCCAGTCCTCCTATCAGTGATAGCAGTGTTGATTTCCCACAACCGGAGGGGCCTAAAATCGCGTAGAGCTTTCCCTTTTCAAACTCCGCATTAATTCCCTTCAACACTTTTTTATTTTTGTCATACGCATATCGAACATCTTGTAATTGTAAAACAGACATACACAGTCCCTCCTAACTCATTTTTGAAAGTATTTCTCTTGGTTTGATACGTAACATAGGCAGCGCGGCAAGTACCACCGAGATACAAATGACGGCAAACCCGACGATATATAACAGGATAATTGATTGGGATCCAATGGAAACTTGGATATTCGTTAAATTTCCCTTATTTTCAAATTGTGGTGCAAAACTATCAGAGCCGACAGCGGTAATGCCATCATATTCCTGTATTTCACCAGTTTCGGTATTGGTTATAGAGTCTGAAAGCGTATAATCCAATAACTGATTTCCCACCGTTTGCGCAATAAAGCCGCTGCTAAAAACCGACAGGCCAAATGCAAGAATGGCGACAAGCGCAACTTCTATGCAGTATTGTCCAATGATTTTGACCTTGCCCACGCCGAGGGAGAGCAAAATACCACTTTCATGAATGCGCTCTTTGACACGGTTTGCCAGCACCAAATATAAAACAACTGCGCCCACTACGAGGATTAAAACAATGAGGAGGGTAATCAATTTGTTCATATTTGTCAGTGGTTTTATGACGGAATCCGCATCACTGCTGTCAACGTTGACAACAAAATCTGTTGGATCAATCTCCGGTAACGATCTGATATTGGAAATGATGGAATCCATTTCCGACGGGTCGTTTACATAGAAGTAAATATTATCGTACCCATCACCGCCTCTGTCCGGTCGCACATGGCGTACCACATCCAATGTTGTATAGAGGGCATTGTCCATAGACCAGTTTGAAAGCGTTGTTGTGCTTTTTACAGTGGACTGGAATAACCCGATGATTTCAATTTGTGTCACAGTATCCGCATAATCCACACCACCCACAGACGCTCTGTATTCAGACATTTGCAGCGTTAGGATGTCGCCAACAGACAAACCGTTGAGATCAGCCAGTTCCTTGCTGATGATGCCGACGTTTTCATCACCCGGCACCAGATGCCGCCCCTCGATAAGCTCAATATAGCCCCCGGAAAAATAGCTGTCGAACTTGGTATCCGTACTTGCGTATGCGGATATGCTTGCGTTAAAATCCCCAAATCCAGACAAGAGTGCATTCATACCGCCCTCGTCGCCATCGCTTTCCAGTAGTTCTAATGGTTCTCCATTCGGATGTTTGGGTACGGCATAATCAACATAGGTTGCGTTGTATCCGTTAATACCGCTGGTATTTTCCATGATATAATCCGCAAGTTCTGCAGTAAGCGATGCGCCGTTATAGTAAGACTGGTAGCCCAATCCTCCGACCTCTTTGTTGACCCACTTTGTAGAATCATTGGTGTTTTGCTCCAGAGTGAACACGCCGCCTAATGCCTGTCGTACATTAAGCTGCGCTGTTTCCGTAGCGTCTTTTATGGCCATTCCGGAAAGCACCAATGTAGAAATTACAAGCAATATTAGAAATAGAATCAGAGTTTTTGTGCGTTTTCTCGTTACATAGAGAAAAGCACGGCGAACAAAAGACATAAAAAAACCACCTTTCATTAGAATATCTCCCATTATATGAAAAGATGGTTTTCGTTTGGTTTATATTTGATTTATTTTTGGTTTAGATCGACTGTGAGCAATACACTGTGTATTCCGTTTTCAATCCGATAGTCCAAACGGTGTAAATCCAATATGGTTTTTACGATATAAAGCCCTAATCCGCTGCCTCCGGTAGATCTGTTTCTGGATTTTTCCGCCCGGTAAAACGGCGTAAACAGATAGGGCAGGTCGTCGGATGGAATTGTTACACCTGTATTTTCTACAGTCAGTTGTTTATCTGCCAGCCGTATCAGAACATCGTTTCCCACGGGCGAGTGTCGAACGGCGTTCATTATCACATTGGAAATCGCTTTTTTAAGGAGCGGCGGCTCGGCGGATATAACTTGATTTTCCTGTATATCCGTTTTAACCGCTATTTGTTTTTCATCTGCCAACGGTTGAACGCCCTCTACACATTCCTGAATAATACTTGCTACATCTGTATCTTTCATACGATCTTCCAGTCCCATAGCCTCCATTTTAGCTATGGTCAGGATTTCTTTGACCAAAACATCCATATTTTCCGTAGCGGACAAAACCATCGGCAGATACTTTTCATGGTTCTTATAATCCCCAATTCCCATGACCATGCTTTCCACCTGTGCTTTTATCATGGTAATAGGAGTCTTTAATTCATGCGATACCGCCGCGAAAAAGTCCCTGCGCTGCTTCTCCATTTTCTTTGCGGAGGTAATATCCTCACTTAGTTTTTGGTTTGCGTCTTCCAACTCGCGCATAGAAGTATTGAGTTTATCTGCCATTGTATTCAGGCTGTTTGCAAGCATACCCAGTTCATCGGTGCGGTTTACTGTGCAGTGCCACGTCATATCGAGTTCACTCATGCGTTTGGAAATGCTGCTGATCTGTATAATCGGTTTTACCAATATACGGCTACACAAAAAGGCGCCGATAAACGAAATCAGAAAAATAAACAGTATGATGTAGGGCAATAGTTTCCAAAAGGCTGTTGTGATTTCCGCTTGAGCGGAGGTGTTGACCAATATTGTCAACGTGCTTCCTGCTGTACGATCCGTAAACTGAATATTTGACGCCACTGTAATAGCTGACGAACCCTCCGGCCTCTCTCCAAAAGACTTGGAAACGCCATCTGTTGTCAGCATAATATAGGCATCATATTTAATAGAAAAATCGTTGATGAGTGCAGTTCCGTCCTCGAAGCTCACATTGTATAGCTCTGATATTAGCACATTGGCGTCATCTTGTACCTTCCCACCCACAACAATCTCATAGCTCTGGGGCAGGGTAAGCATAATGATACCGTAGATGACAAGGCTGCACAGGATAAGGAGCCCTGCAATCCAAAGAAATACTTTTGCGGATAAACTGTTTTTAATTCTCTTTCGCAAGTCTGTATCCCACCCCTCGTATTGTATCAATGCAGTCAACGCCCAATTTACGGCGCAGGTTCATGATATGGATATTTACCGTTTTTTCATCACCGAAGAAGTCATATCCCCAAACAATGTTTACAAGATTGTCCCTCGTAAATACACGGCCTTGGTTTTTTAGAAACAGGTGTAGCAGTTCATATTCGATACGGGTCAAGGCGATTTCATGTCCTGAAACAAATACTTGTACCCCCACAGGGTCAAGCCGGATATTCTTGTAAGTTATAACCTCATTTTCATCTGCCACGCTTTGATAGGTTCGCCGCAAAACCGCTTCAACATGCATTAAAACAAGTTTTAATGAAAATGGTTTGGTAATATAATCGTCGGCTTTCATTTCAAAGGCTTTGATCTGCGCCTGCTCATCATCCAGTGCGGTAAGCATAATAATGGGTGTGTCGGATGTTTCCCGCACCCTTTTACAAACAGCATAGCCGTCTAATTTAGGCATCATGACATCCAAAAGCACAAGATCATAGCTTTCATTTAGAAACGTTTGTATACCTGCAACGCCATCATCTGCCACAGACACAGAATATCCGGCATTTGTAAGCAATTCTTTCAAAACAGATTGAATTGTTGTTTCATCCTCAATAATCAATATTTTTTGCAACGGTATCATCTCCCATCAAACCTAATCATATCAGTTCTTAATTTGATTTATTTTTCTGCTTTTATTTACCCATGTCTCGATTTCTCCGCATCTTTAGTATCAGCCACATACGGCTAAAGCGCACTGATGTTTTTAGTGAAATATATGGATTGTGTTATTAAGAATACGAATGCCTTTTGTTATATCGGATAAAGTCAAACGCGAATACCCCATAAGAATTTCCTGACTGTGTTCGCCAGTTTTTTTGAGTAAATAACCCTCAACCGGATATATCCTGACACCCTGCCGGGTAATTTCTCTGACTAACTGCTTTGTAAATATTACATCATGGAACTTGACCACCATATGCAACCCCGTTGCATGTCCAAGAATTTCAAATCCAGCTGGAAATTGTTCCGTCAATTCACGAAGCATGTGATTTCGGTTTCGGCTATAATGTTTCTTCATCTTCCAGATGTGCCTTTCTAATTGGCCGCTATTAATAAATTCCGCCAATGTGTATTGCGTTAGGGCGTCCGTATGTACATCGGAATGTGCTTTCAATGTCTTGCATGAGGATAATAATTCATCAGGCAAAATCATAAAACCAAGCCGGATTGCCGGGGACAGTATTTTGCTGAAGGAGCCAATATAAATCACTCGTTCAGGGTTTAATTCGTAAAGGGAACTTACAGGCTGCCCCTCGTATCGAAACTCGCTGTCATAGTCATCCTCTACGATATAGCAGTTATTTTCTTCGGCATACCGTATTAAAGAAAGGCGCCTTTGAATTGATAATATGCTTCCTAACGGATACTGGTGTGACGGAGTGGTGTAGATAAAGGAAACCTCACTATCAGGGCTTAGAAAATCGGTATTTATTCCTCGATTATCTGTGGGGACTGGTTCAATCATACAACCAGCTGAAGTAATTACTTTTCGCAAACCCGGATGTGATGGTTCTTCTATCAAAACTTTTTTCTTATCTTTTTTCAGCAGGTTGGAAATCAACGATAGTCCTTGTGTCGAACCGGAAGTAATAATAATGCGTTCCGGGTTACATGATATTCCACGCGAACGAAACAAATACTGTGCGATTGCTTCCCGTAATCCCCATACGCCGAATGCGCCGCAATATCCATAGGCCGTATATGGCAAACTACTGCATGTATTCTGATAGAGCCGCGCCCAATCCTTTTTTGGAAATAAATCCAGCGCTGGTACACCAGTACGAAAATCAATGATGATGTTGTTATCTTTTTGTTTGTCAGTTTTATACCTCTCGCATACTTCGTGGTCAGGGAGTTTTAGCTCCCTAAGTCCTTCCGCTACAATTGTTCCAGAACCATGATATGCTTCCAAATAACCTTCGGCAATCATTTGATTGTATACATCAAGCACCGTATTCCGGGACACGCCTAATTCCTTAGAAAGTGTACGGGTAGATGGTAACTTTTGACCGCAAACAAGTGCGCCATCTAAAATCATTTTCCTGATTTTATCATAGATTTGCCGGGCAAGCGGCAATTTACTTTCTCTCTCAATCGTTATCCACATAATGATATAGCCTCCTCAAAAGTGGTTCTTTAGAAATACAATAAATGTGGTTCTTTATAAACCACTTGCATGATGATAAAATTATATCATATCTTTTCATAATATCAAATAAGAAGTGAGGAAATTTATAATGATTAAAATTCTGCCTGCTGTAAAAGAAGTTCACCCAAATTCTATTTTCGGTATCATGGTGGCACAAGGGGTTCATAATACCGCCGATAGGTCACGCATGGATATATTAAAAAACACTGAAATTGACCGAATTAAAACTAAATATAAGGAATATGAGCGGAAAACTGTAAGCAGTCGCGAACCAATCTGCCATTATGTCGCCTATTATAAAAAATTCAAGAAAACTTATCCTGTACTCCTGCAATTAGAGTCAATTTTGTTAAAAGATAAAGGGATTCCCAATGCTGGCATGCCAGTGGAAGCCATGTTTCTTGCAGAAGTGGATAATCAGCTTTTAACTGCCGGTCATGACTTAAATCAGATAAATGGAAACCTTACAATGAACATTGCCACAGGTACGGAAAATTACAGGGGCATTTCCGGCAAAGATCAGCAACTAACAAAAAACGATTTGTTCTTATCGGATGGAAGCGGTATTCTGTCCAGCGTATTAAATGGCCCGGATTACCGTACCCGGATTACCAACGCCACCCGGAATGCGCTGTACTTCGTCTATGGTGTTGATGGTGTCACCAGGGAACAAATACGCCAACACCTTGAAAACATCCGCCACTATCTTTTGTCGGCCATTCCGGATGTAGAAATACAGATGCTTGAGGTTTATTAAAATGAAGCCAAATATGCGTACATATCGAGCTTCATACTTGTATCTTGCGGGAGCTATGTTTATTTCGGGAAGCGCTGTGGTAGTTAGTAAAATCATGGTAGGTTCCTTACCAACCTTTTTAGCAACGGAACTCGGTATTGTAGTCGGGCTACTTTTCCTGATTCCGTTACTGTTTTTCATTAAAAAAGAGGCTGTCCAGGCTGATTTGAAAACGAACATCATACTTTTGCTGCAGGCGCTTTTCGGTGTTTTTCTCTATAGAATTTTTACTTTTTGGGGACTACGATATACCACAGCGGCTAATAGCGGTTTGATCACAAGCGCTTCCCCTGTACTTGTTGCTTTATTGGCGTATTACTTTCTCAAAGAAAAGCTAACAAGACAGCGGATACTTGGTATTATTTTTGTTTTTTTCGGGCTGTTATTCATCAATTTATACCCTTTCTTGTATGGTGATACGGATGGTTCCAGTTCAATCAAAGGGAATATGTTGATTCTTCTGGCTGTATTATGTGAGGCATTGTTTTCCGTTTTAAGTAAAGCCGCCTGTAAACCTATGTCTGCCTTGTACCGTACAACAATAATTACATTTTACGCGTTCATGTTGTTGTTTCCGTTTTCAATTTATGACGGACTACAATACGACTGGACAAAAATAGACAACTCGGCTATCTTCTGTGTATTTTACTATGGTGCCTTTGTTTCGTTCCTCTCCTATGTATTTTGGTTTAAGGGGATTGAAAAGGTTCCTGCCAGTAATGCGGCAGTTTTCACCAGCGTTGTTCCAATTAGCAGCATTTTGCTTTCTGCATTAATTTTGAAAGAACAAATTCTTATAGTACACATCATTGGCTTGGTGTGTATTATTGGTGGTATTATTATCTCCTGTTTAAGTGTACGTTTCAAAGAAACAACGTAACCTCAAAAAAACGGACGTGACACCCGATAAAATCCGATTGTCGCGTCCCTTTAACATTGATTATTCGTGATTCATAATATAGTCCGGACCACTTATCCTGCTTGCCGTTTAATCCAGAATTCGAGATAATTATGATTAGGAATCAGCCTTAAAAATAAATATAGTCATTATATTGACAAAGACAAGGCGATGTGCTATTGTGATATAGTAATTATAATTACTAATATGCAACGGGAGGATTTTATGGATTATTCTAAAGCCATTAAAGAATTAAATTTAATGCAACAGGCATACGCAACCTTCTTTACTGTCACTAACAAGCTGCAAACACTGGGCGATAGCTACTTTGATGGTTTGACGGCAAGGCAATATATGGTGATGCTGGCAATCGCCCATTTGCCGGAAGATGAAACAACGCTTGTCAACATAGCAAAAAAATTGGGTACTACCAAGCAGAGTGCAAACCAGCTATTAGCCAATCTTGAGAGTAAAGGCTATCTTACCGCAATCTCAAGCAAGCTGGATAAGCGTGCGAAAAATATGAAAATTACAGAATCCGGGAAAAACGTCATGCTTGAGTATAGCGAAAAAGGAATAGAGTTTTTCGCGGATATTTTTAATGACTTCACATGTGAAGAATTGGAAACATTATGGTGCTTGTTGCGAAAACTTTATCAGTTTGATGGCGAGGAACAGAGCGGATTTGAAGAAGACGTCAGTGATAAATTTGCTGATTTGGCAGGTCTGCAAGAAGCTCAAATGCGGGCTTTAGAAAAATTTGCATTACGCCGGAGCCATTCGTCAGATAACAATAGTGAAAAAGACCATACTTCAAAAAATGAGCTTAAAGGAAGGGGATTGATATAAAATGAAAACGGTTATTACTGTAAAAGAATTGGAAAAAAGCTATGGCCAGCGAAAGGCTGTTAATGGAATTAGCTTTGATATTTTTGAGGGAGAAGTAATCGGACTGCTCGGCCCCAATGGCGCGGGCAAGAGCACCACCATCAATATGTTAGCTACTTTGCTGCATCCCGATAAGGGTTCGATTCGTGTGTTAAATTACGATTCTAAAAAAGATAAAAATATGTTAAAGAAGAATATAGGTATCATACCTCAAGACTTAGCGATTTATGAGGAAATATCCGCAGAAAAAAATGTCGGTTTTTTTGGCAGCTTACATGGTCTGGGTGGTGAGAAACTCAATCAGTACGTTCGTGATGCATTAGAATTGGTTTCTTTGTATGACAGAAAAGATGATAAGCCAAAAGGCTTTTCCGGCGGTATGAAACGGCGTTTAAATATTGCCTGCGGTATTGTCCATAAACCTAAAATCATTATTATGGACGAACCAACCGTTGGTATTGACCCGCAATCCCGAAATCATATTTTACAGTCGATAAACGTGCTAAAGCGTCAAGGCGTTACACTGATCTACTCGACTCATTACATGGAAGAAGTTGAAGCTGTCGCTGACAGGATATTGATTATGAACGATGGTGTAATTATCGCGGAGGGCACAAAGGAATCTTTAACGAAACAGGTCGACGACCAGATAACATATACTTTCCAGCTTGAACAGGGAGTCAATTTTATAGAGGACACTTTATATCAGATTGAAGGAGTGTTAGACATATCTGTCGCTGATAATCTTATCAATGTTACTTCTGAGCAATCCAGTAACAATCTTAATGCGATTATATCAGCATTGCTGCAAAATGATTGTGTGCTGGAGAGTATGACCAGCCAGAAATCATCATTGGAAACGGTCTTTTTGGAATTAACAGGGAGAACACTAAGGGATTAAAGCATGGGAAGGGAGTGTGTGAAAAATGAATTTTCTAAAAGTATTCAAATTTGATTTTATGAATATTATCAGGAACCCAATGTTACTAAGCATTAACACCATCTTCCCGCTGGTATTGCTGGGCGCATTTGGTTTAGTGAGCAGCGGCAATTTTAGCGGTGACATCAGTTCTTATGACTATTATGCCGTAACGTGCATGGTACTATCCGGTATGCTTGTTTCCATGACCGTGACGAATACATTTATGGAGGAGAAGGTGAAACGCGGAAATTTTCGCCTTGCTTACTTTCCTGTATCAAAAACAACAATGTATTTATCTAAGCTGTTATCGACGTTTATCTTTGCGAGTATTTCGTACAGCCTGATCATCTTAGCCGTACAATATGTTTTTGGTTGTTTCCTGGGCGGTAATAACATTTTTTACTTTATTATATTGATTATTGTCCTTACTTTTTTCGGATGCAGTATGGGGACTATGCTATGCTGTTTGTTTAAAAGTGAAGAAAAGGCAAACGCAATAACGCCAATAGTATCATTACTTTTTGTTATCTTTGGAAGCGTTTTTATACCGGTAGGACATCTTAGGGGTATTTTTAAGTCAATTGCAGCCTTTACGCCTTTGAAATGGGTTACTGAAAGCGCATTTAGAGTGATTTACAATCAGGATTTCAGCACCTATTTCTATACCCTCTTTGGGTTGGTTGTTTTATCGCTTGCTTGTATTTTTGTAAGTCAAATCATATATAGGCCGGAGGATTATGTCTGATGAAAATAATAAAATTATTGAAAAATTTTGCATACAGGATTGTCGAGAAGAAAGCAGTTATCGTTATGGCCGCCATAGTAATTCCCGTAATGGTTGCTGCTGCGACAATGCTGTTTTCTCAAAAGTCCGATGTGAAAGACGTGGTGGCCTTTGTGTCTGAAGAAAGTGTAACATACCCTGAAAATGATAAGCTGCAAATTGATGTAGTTTCAGGGAGGCCGGAAACAGCCGAATTACTATTAGGGAATTATGATTATGTCGTGGAGAAAAAAAGCGATAACACCTGCACGGTAACTACCGTGATGAAAAACGAACATGATACCGAGCTTGTCTGGCAGTATTTTAATGATGGCGGTTCACTTAACGGCTACGGCAATAAGGATAATGACCGGGACATTGGCAGTACCGTTATCGGAGTTATTATAATGGTTGTAATAATGCAAGGTGTAGCAATAACGGGGCTTTATCCAGAGGACAGAAATTTGAAAACCTTAAAAAGAATAATGACAAATCCTGTTTCCGAAGGGCAATATATATTAGCGCAAGGCATATTTACTTTTTGTTTGTTATATGTTCCGACATATATTGCAGTCGGAGCGGCAAAGGTCGCCTTGGGGAGCCAATTCAGCTTCAGCTTTGGAATGCTGGCATTGCTCTTAGTGATACTGGTTGCCTTTACGACGGCTTTTTCCCTCTTCATATCCTCAATTGTGAAGCAAAATATACAATTGACAGCAAGCGTAATAGCGATTATTACCTCAATTTTAGGCGGGTGTTTTGTGGCTTTCTCACCTAACAATATCATATTAAAGGCGGTTTGCGCTGTAATTCCGCAAAAGCATTTTATGGATATGCTTGATGGTATTGCGCAAGGTAAGGGATTGTATAATTTCATGCCTCAATTAGCATATATCCTGTTTTGGATTTTATTACTCGGAATAACCGGAGTTTTTATAATTAAAAATACTGCAAAGAAAGCGGCAAGTTAAGCGAGGCAAGGAGGTTTTCTATTCAAAGGGGTATGATAGAACAGGCTCCAACCTATATCTGTGAACCACACGTTGATAAAGGGCACATTATATCTACTTGACTTTACAACGAGTATGGTCTATACTTGGATTACCAATGGTAATTACCGCTGGTAATCCAATGTCTGGAGGTTCCCAATGAAAAAGAAGATAACGAAGGATGTCATTGTAGAAACAGCGCTGGAGCTTATGAAAGAT
>Ga0153983_1000097_pt1 | contig 20059 bp, 18 predicted proteins | sample TSGA067MetaG_FD_104693 | JGI IMG/M metagenome (GOLD analysis project Ga0153983, IMG submission 104693) | Attine ant fungus gardens microbial communities from Georgia, USA - TSGA067 MetaG | ecosystem: Host-associated > Fungi > Mycelium > Unclassified | place: USA: Georgia, Alexander Wildlife... | reverse complement strand
GAATTATCAGTCTGGCAGAGATTTTATTGTCCAAAGCATGATGCGTAATATCCGCTATATTTTGGAGGAATTGGAGCGTATAGACAAACTGCAAAAGAAGTTGCTGAAAGAAGTGGGCTATCAATTAGAAACGCTGACGGGAGTAAATACGGTGACGGCTTGTGCATTGGTGGGTCAGATAGGAGATATCAGCCGTTTTAAAAGTGCAGATAAACTGGCGAACTATGCCGGAGTTGCACCAATATGTTTTAGCTCTGCCGGAAAAGGGAAGAATGTCCAGAATAAGAATCAGGGAAACCGGGAGTTATATTCGGTACTGTATCTGCTTGCTATGCAACAGGTACATGTAAATGCGAAGGGTCAGGCACGTAATCTATTGTTGCGGGCTTATTTCGAGAGCAAAGTTTCAGAGGGAAAGACGAAGATACAGGCATTATTATGCATTATGAGGCGGCTTGTAAACATCATTTACAGTATGATGAAAAACAAGACAGCATACCGGATGCCGGAAATCATAATAAGTTCGACCGAAGAAAAAGAACAGATGATATCTTGAGAAAAGTATGGTAGAATGTAGGGAAACAGAGCATTTTGCCATTTTAAAATAGATCGTCAATTCTAGCCCCAAGGGGGCTGGTGAAGCTATAGAGGGCGCAGGAACTAAGATATTTACATCTGCTGACAAGTATGTTGGAGAAACAGAAAACGCTATTGAGAAAAGTTTTCCAAACAGAGTGGTTGATGTAAATAGCAAGATGTATAAACCTGATGGAACTCTTTTGACGGATGCAGATATTAACCTTACTGATACTATAATACAAGTAAAGTCAGGTTCAGGGAAAGGCCTTACATCGCAAATGATGAAAACAGCTACTGGTACGGGGAAGAATGTTATAGGCTATGCTCCTGATCTTAATCCTTCTTCAGCACTTGTAAAAGGTGCTGAAAAAGCAGGGTATAAAGTCTTTACTTCGTGGGAAGACCTATTAAACTACTTAAGCAATAATTAATTACAGGGAGGTAATAAAATGCGGTGGATTATTCTAATTGGCAATGAAAAGCTAACTATCAATGCTGTAAAGTCTATTGAACATTATGGTTGTATAAGTAGCCATGATGTTGATGAAACCAGATATTGTGTTGACTATGGAACAGATCATATATTTTATGATTACGAAGGAGACACCTTCGAAGATTATGAACAAGAAGAGCTTGACAAAATTCCTTTTCAAAAGCCACACTTCATGATGATGACATATACATCGGAAGAGCGCATGAAAGAGGTCATTCAGCAGGATAATTTTCTGCGGGATGTTTACATAGACAACGATTATGGTCTTATACTTCCCATTGAAGAATTTATAAAGCAAGGAATGCCAGTGGATACAAGATAATTGAAGCTAAATAGGCATAACCGTTGGCTTTCCCAGAATTTTTAGAAAATTTGTTGTATAAACTGGCTTAAAAACTGCCACAACATGCTGCCCGTCAGGGCAGGCAAGCGGCAGCGCTGTTGTGGCAGGAGATTTGAGCGGAGCGAAAATCTCCCATAGGGCGGACAGGTAACACCGCCCTATGAATACAAGAAAAAATAGAAGAAACACAGTAAAAATGCGGCTTAGATGGCTGTTTTTTTGTGCAAAAAAATGTATCTAGAGGTAGCATAGAAAATAAAGATAAATATTATAGTTGCTTATATTTATTTGTCTGAAATCTGCTCTCAAAACTATTTAAGCTTATCCGATAAGTGGTGATATATTAAAAAAACTGATAAGGCGGAAATGCTATCAACGGTTTAACAGAGACTACCACCATACTTTATAAACTCAGGGTGTTTAAAGCCCGGCAATATGGAAATAATCCTAATTAACAAGATATAAACTTAAATGTCAGTTAGGGGGATTTTCATGTTGTCAAAGAAAATATATTATGTAATCAGCAGTATATTACTTGTATTGGGGATAGCAATAACAGTGCAGTTAGATAGTCAGGCCGATGAAATACAAAAAGAAATTGCCGGGGAGGTCATCCGTTTTCATGTCCGGGCCAACAGCAATTCAGAGGAAGATCAGCAATTAAAAATGGGCGTAAAGGAAGAAGTTATTCTATATTTAAAGAATATTTTAGCAGAGTCGGATAATATTGATGAAACACGAAGGATAATGACAGAGCAGATAGATATACTGGAAACAATCGCCAAAAACTATGTGGTGAAGCAAGGTTACGATTATGATATCCAGATAAAACTTGATAAAGAATACTTTCCCGTTAAAACCTATGGCGATGTCACATTTCCTAAGGGGATATATGAAGCTCTGATTATAGAGATAGGGGCGGCAAAAGGCAATAACTGGTGGTGTGTGATTTACCCCAATTTGTGCTTTATTGATGCGACGTATGGATATCTTCCGGAGGAATCCAAAGAAGAACTAAAAGACGTGTTGACCGAGGAAGCTTATGATTCTTTGACAAACGAAGAGGTTGTTGTCAAGCTGAAAATCTTAGATGTAGAATGGTGAGAGGGATAGTTCCAATAATTATGAAATAATTTATTAAAAAATAAATTGGCATTCTATCAATTACATTTTATATGTAATTAATAGAATGCCAATAGTTATAAATGCCAAATTTTTCAATTGATAAATGTGGAAAATAAACAAATATGAACAATAAATGACTGGAATATTGACATAAAATATATAATAATATATTATAGTGCTAGAAGGAGGAGCGGTAAAATGATACATAAAAAGTGTAACTAATTGTTTGCTACCAAGTAAATGTATGAAGAGAAGGAGAAAAAAAGCATGAATAAGAGAAGGTTATTTGCACTGGTATTATCAGTAGCATTGGCAGTATCTGCACTGACTGGCTGCGGAAATAATACGGCAACTGAAGATGAAAGTGAAACAATTAAAACAGATGCATCAGAGGAAGTAACTCAGGAGGTAGAAAGTGACAGGATTAAAATAACATTTTTGAATGGCTTTACCGGTGGTGATGGAGACTTCATGAGAAAAATAACAGATGGTTTTAATGCCTCCCAAAGTAAATATGAGATTGTAGAATCTCAGGAAAAAGATCATTTGACGCAGTTTAAAGCGAACGGTTCTGATTTAGTTGTAATTGGGGGAGCAGAATTATACACCTATGTGGAAGATGGTATGATACAGGAAGTAAGCAATGTATATGATGAAGCAGGAGTCGCAATTGACGATTTTATTACCGCAGCGCAGGATATTGTGGAAATGAATGATGGCATATATGCATTCCCGTTAGATATCCATCCGCTTACAATGTTCTACAATAAAGAATTGGTAACTGAAGCTCCCAAGACATATGAAGACTTAGTAGAGATAAATAGCAGGTTACAGGCGGAAAACCCGGATGTATATGTGATGGCAATACCATCGAGTGGTTTGATAGAATGGTACTATATGGCATTAGCTGCCCAAAATGGTATTGATATTGTGACTGACGGTTATTGTAATTTTGCTACGGATGAGTTTGCGGATGTCTTGATGACATGGCATGATATGATTTTTGTTGACCAATTAAGTCCCTCTAATTTAGGTTTGGACGCTGAATTTACCAGTTTTGCTAAAACTGCAGATGATATCACAACTCAGGCAGCAATTGCGCTGACCGGGCCATGGTATTATAGTGCGGCAAAAGAAATCTATGGTGATAATCTTGGTGTTGCATCAATACCTACAATTGGCGAGGAAAATGCTACTTATGGCGGAGCGCATACAATTGCAGTCTCAACTCAGGTGACAGATGAAGAAAAATTGGCAGGGATTGTAGAATTTTTTAAATATTTATATACTCCCGAAAATTTATTGAACTGGGCAGACTCAGGTCAGACACCTGTGCATAAAGCTGCCTTGGAAATTATTAAAGCAAATCCTGACGAATATCCACTTCCGGCAGCAAATGCAGAAGCAATAGAAACAGCGAAGATTGGTCCTAAAGTATATAACGTCCTTGAACAGCTTGCTTACATTTCAAATAATATTTTTGGCAGAATTGTTTCAGAGGAAAATTTCTCACGGGAAGAATTGATGACAGAATTAGAGAAAGCAACTGAAATTGCACGGCAGATTGCCGCGGAACAATAAAGTAAGGATATATCATAAGTGGAGACTGGCGGGTTTCCACTTATTGCTTAGGAAGAGGAGATTTGAAGGATGAAAAAAAGAAAGCGACTTTCAATATCATTTTTTATGCCATTTATGGTATGCTTTATATTATTTTGGTTAATTCCATTTGTTTATGGCTGCTATATGAGTGTCCATAAAATGTCGTTGACTAAGGGTAATGGCGGATTTGTGGGAATTTCTAACTATTTAGCGCTTTTTAACAGCACTTCTATGTATGTGTCGGAATTTATGGCGGCACTGAAAAACACAGTTTTATTTGTCGTCTTAAGTGTTCCTTTGTTAGTGATTGTTGCATTTGTTTTGGCAATCATTATTGATAATCTGCCAGGTAAATTAAAAGGATTTTTCCGTACTATTTATTTTATGTCTTATGCTGTATCGGTAACGGCTGTTTCTGCCATATTTTTGTGGCTATTTAACGGCAACGGCGGATTTATCAATAATATCCTTGGTAAATCGATACCGTGGCTGGAAAGTCAGCCTTTTGCATGGATTGTCCTTGTGGTTGTCACTTTATGGTGGACAGTCGGATACAATATGATTCTTTTTATTAACGGATTAAATAGTATTGATGGTGTCTTGTATGAAGCAGCATCTGTTGACGGCGCTAATTTCCTAACAAAACTAAGATTTATTACTTTACCTGGTCTGAAGAATGTCATCACTTATGTGACATTAATGTCAATTGTTGCATCATTTAATTTATATGGTCAGTCAAATTTGATTACCAGAGGAGGACCTTCACAATCAACAAAATCTTTGATTATGGTCATCAATGATACAATTTTTAAGAAAAATAATCTTGGTGTGGGAAGTGCCATGGCAATTGTTATGGGACTGATCGTTATGGCCTTTGCCTTATGTCAACAGTATCTGACGAAAGAGAAAAAAGAACTTATGGAGGTAAATGGAAGTGAGAAGTCATAGAAAAAAGCTAAGGAATTTGATACTTGTTATCATCGCAAGTGTCATTGCCTATTTGTTTCTGATCCCATTACTTTATATGATTTTTACCAGTTTTAAAAGTTTATCTGAATCTATGTCATCTGCTGAGCTGCTCCCTGAGTTATGGACATTGGGAAATTATTCTAGTATTTTTGCCAACACAGCCACATCACCGATTATCAGGTGGCTTCTTAATACTGCAATCGTAACGGTTGTCGGAACACTGTTAGTGGTTATGGTTGATAGTCTGGCTGCCTATGCATTAGCGAGATTAGAACTTCCCGGCAAGAAAAAGATACTTTTAGCGATTGTATGGGTTATGACAATACCGGGAATTGTAACAGTATTTCCCTCATTTTACATATTTAAAAGTATCAATATGATGAATACATTCATACCACTAATACTTCCATATACGGCAAATGCAATGGGTGTGTATCTGATTTATAATTTTTTGATTGACTTTCCTAAAAGCCTAGAGGAAGCAGCAATGGTCGATGGGGCAAGTTTGTTCCGTATATACAGAGAAATAGTGATACCTTGCATCAAGCCGGTTATGTTAACATTGGCATTTATTACTTTTTTAAGTATTTATAACGATTATTTATGGCCTTCATTAGTGGTCGGTGCTAATGAGATGAAAACAATGACGGTAGGAATTGCATCCTTAGTGCTAGGTTCCAACTTTGTTAATCCGGGACTGATGATGGCATCAACAGTATGTGCGGCGTTACCTGCCCTGATTTTGTTTTTACTATTGAATAAGTATATTGTGAGGGAGGATGTGCATGTTGGAATTAAGTAAAATTAAGGGAAAAGAAAGTAGTCGTAAAGCGTCGTGGATGAAACTTCAGGAAATAATCATACGGGATCCTTTTATTTTTACAGATAAGGAAAGGGACTGCTATTTTTTGTATGGTACAGATATGGGGACTTGTGATGGTGCGGCTAATGTCGACCCATGTTTCCTTTGCTATGTTAGTGAAGACTTGGTAAACTTCTACGGACCTTATGTGGTTTTTGAACCGGAAAAAGGATTTTGGGGCGTTAAGCATTATTGGGCCCCTGAAGTTTATATGCATCAAGATAAATATTATATGTTTGCGACTTTTAAAGGCGGGATAAAAGAAGATCGAGGTACCGGAATTTTAATTGCTGATGCCCCGGAAGGCCCTTTTTATAACTATAGCAAAGGACATGTAACGCTTCCGGGCCATGAATGCTTAGATGGCACATTGCATTGGGATGATACCGGAGTTCCCTGGATTGTTTTTTGTCACGAGTGGACGGAGATTTATTATGGTAAGATTAAAGCTTTACCACTTAAGAAGGACTTATCGGGCATAGATGATTTCAATCGAGAGGTGATAATAGTAGATACCCAAAATGATTCCTTGCCATGGATAAGACATATGAAAGATGAAAGGGTTGGAAAAACAGGTTATCTTACGGATGCGCCGTTTTTATATCGACTTAAAGATGGAAAGTTATTGCTGATATGGTCCAGTTACGCTATCCATGGATATCAATCCGGGGGTGAAGGTGGGTACGTTATTGCCGGCTGTATTAGCAGGAGCGGGAAGATAGAAGGACCATGGGAGCATATTCCTAAATTATTATTAGATAAAAATGCAGGCCATTCAGCTTTGTTTATTGATTTACAAGGGAATCTGAAATTGATTTCTCATTGTAATGATACTTTGCATGGACAGGAACATCCAATCATTTTATCAGTGAATGAAGACGATGGCTGGATTTCTATTAAATGGGATAGATTTAAGGAGGATAAAACTTGATTAGAGCAGAATACCCAAGACCGCAGCTTGTAAGAAAAAAATGGAAGTGCTTGAATGGAGAGTGGGATTTTCGTTTTGATGATGAAAAGGAATGGAGGAAAATAGACGTCCCTTTTGCATTTCAAGCGCCATTAAGTGGCATTGGCATTAATAAAATGTGTGATGATATGATATATAGAAGGGAAATGGTGATTCCAAAGGAATGGAAAAGAAGTAAAATAAGGTTACATTTTGGAGCAGTAGATTATCGATGTAAGGTTTATGTCAATGGAAGGTATATTGGTAAGCATGTCGGAGGGAATGTTGGATTTTCTTTCGATATCACAGAAAATTTAAACTGGGATAAAGAGGAAATCATCGTACGTGTGAATGATCCCTGTGGTGATGAAAGTATACCCCGCGGGAAGCAATATTGGCTCCCAAAACAGGATTCGATCTGGTATACAAGAACTTCTGGCATATGGCAAAGTGTGTGGCTAGAACCCTTGGATGAGATCTATTTAAAAAACGTGAAATATACTGGTGATATTGATACCGGAAATGTAGTCATAGAATATGAAAGTAGTCAGGAGGCTAAGAATGGTGAAATTCGATTTCAAATATCATTGGATAAGGAGGTTATTACTGAAATCCATCAAATAGGTATCCGACAGGAAGGGAAAATCGCAGCTTCCCTATATGATAATCATATTTTTAGAATGCCAAATCATGGTGATGGCTGGTGTTGGAGTCCGGAAAATCCTATATTATTTGAAATAGAAATAAAAATGATTAATAATGGAGAAGAAGTAGATACAGTAGAAAGTTATTTTGGATTGCGAAAGATAAAAACCCGTAATGGAAGGGTTTATTTAAATAATCGTCTTTATTATCAAAAACTTGTATTAGATCAAGGATATTGGCCAGAAGGAATACTGACAGCTCCATCTGATGAAGCATTAAAAAAAGATATTGAAATTGCAAAGAGTATGGGGTTCAATGGTTGCAGAAAACATCAAAAGTGTGAGGATCCAAGATTTTTATATTGGGCTGATAAATTGGGCTATATTGTATGGGAAGAAATCAGTGCCAGTGTCGTTTTTACTGAAAAATCAGTTAAGCGGACAATTATGGAATGGACTGAGGTTTTAAGCAGAGATTTTAACCATCCCTGTATTGTGGCATGGGTGGTTCTTAATGAAAGTTGGGGAGTGCCGCAGATATCTAATAATCTAAAGCAACAAGCTCATTCAATGGCATTATATTATCATGTGAAATCATTAGACGAAACGAGGCTTGTTGTAAATAATGATGGTTGGGAAATGACTAAAACGGATATTTGTGCAATTCATAATTATAATCATGGTAATTTATTAGAACATGAAAAAAAAGAGCGGTATCGAGAAATTCTTTCTTCTAAGGAAAAAATTCTATCATCTGAGCCTGCAGGAAGAGGGCTGTATGCACAGTCGTATGAATATCAAGGAGAACCTATTATGTTAACAGAATTTGGCGGAGTTTCTTATCAAAGAACCAAAGAGGAATGGGGGTATACTTTTGTAAAAAGCGAGGAGGAGTTTCTGGAAACGTATGAACGATTAATGCGAGCCGTTAGGAATTCGGATGCGATTTTTGGTTATTGTTATACTCAATTAACTGACGTAGAGCAGGAAACAAACGGTCTTTTGACCTGTGATAGAGGAGATAAAGTTTCTCCTGATAAAATAAAAAGATTGAACGACCTCCAAATAAAGAATATTTAATAACTAAGCAAAGAGCGGGTGATGAATTATATAACCGCTCCTTTTGCTAGTCAAAGCGGATTTATGCTCCGTCACGGGAGGGATTTACTTGATGCGGTTAAAAAGATATTCGTAAAATTATGTTCTGTGGATAATCACCGAATTTTTCTCCAAATAAGTTTAGTCCCCCTCTGTAAGTTGCGTTTGGTTCTACGCCAATCTTAAAACTAATGAAAGGATGCTTTGATAATTCAAGCGAAGTAATGGTTTCCTCAGAAGTGTAATTATTGTCGATATAGCAACCATCATTTGTTATTCGCAGGGAATGAAGCAATCCAAATTGCGTATTATTGTCATCCCACCATTTGGGATTTAATTGACCGCGGCGACCACCGTAATCGCCAAGGGTTTGTAGTGTTGCTATTTTTTTGTAGTTAATCCATAGAGTGATATCGGATTTCCATTCGTTACAATAACCGGGAGATTCAGAACAGATTTCAAAAGTTAATTCATAGCAACTAGTCGTTATAAGAGATTTTGAACGGTAACTGGAAAAACGATATTCTAAATAGCCTGAGGTAAACCAAATAAGCTGAGCATTGCTGCGTTCAGGTAGATAAAAGCCATGAACATTATCCTCAGGTGATAAAAATGAAGTATCAGAAATAATACCACAGGGTGCGGATATATCAAAATCAAAGTAATTTCCAATAGGCATAGACTCTGTTATCACATTTTGTGGAGTGATGCCAGATAGTTCGTCGCGTATATGAAAACTAATATGTTCCACGCAAAGAGCACACACTTTTTGCGAACCTCTTAGGCCTGGTTTTGAAGCAGTGATAACTAATTGAGCATCTTCTAATACTTTAATATGTAATGCGGCTGAAGAGATAGGTATATTTAACTTTTTTGCTAATTCACTGACATTTAGCGGTCTATTTTTGATTAATTGTATCATTTGAAGTCGGATATCAGAGGATAGCGCATGAGCAATTTTAGCGGATGCTTTAATATCAGATAAATCAAGATAGAGTTGTTCTTTCATAATTATTAATATTCCTCCTGGTTAACTAAGTAAATTAGAGATAAGTTAAATGTTATGTATTAATATTACAACCAGGATATAATAAAGTCAATTAAAAAACCTACATCTCGTATTCATGAGTCACATTTATCAGGGTAGCTTTATATAGTTTAGCCTTTCAGCAAAGATAATAAACTTACTATTGTCCCAGCAACATTAACAGTAATCTTAGCTAGCTCTATTCCGTACTTAGATAAAAAAGATTGTTTAACGTCATTATCATTTGGATGGTTTATTACGGCGTTAATATCTTCCGGTAAAATTCCATTATTTATCATTAAATCTCTAAATTCATTTACTCTATTTGAGAATGAACTATTTTCTATATGCTGAGATGCTGTACTGTTTCCGGTTGTCACTTGCACAGGACCATTTGTTCTATCGATATTGATATGAGATTGTTTAGCTTCCGTTTTGGATATCATTTTATATACAACATATGGTCCCTCCTTAGAACTGACAGTGTTATTTGCGTTATACTTTATGTCGTAATACTCCTCGCTTATTAATTTCGAGACTAAATATGTATATCCGTATTCATTTTGCAATTCCATATCTTGAAAAGTAGTATCTAAAATGTATTGTTTTTTTCTTTGTTGGGTTATTTTGTTATATTCAAAGGCTAACCATGTTTCTCCGTTTTGCAACTCATAAAATCTCCCACCTAAATCTTGTTTGCTATAATCAGTTATGGCATCTCGTCCTCGTTCTTTTTTTGTAATGCAAAACCATGCTATCGCACATAAAATTAAAAATAGCAATAACCACTAATTTTGTACTAAAAAGGCCATGGTATCCCTCATTTCGATAAAAATAGTATATGTAAATATTACCATAATTATTTGCTGTAGTCAAATAACCATTAATTGTAAATGGATATCTTCTCAAAATATTCATTCCAGATGCCGCTTGCCAATCGATAGAATGGTGATTTAGCACCAATTCATTCAGAGTAAAAAGACGCAAAGTATATAATGTATTCATAATGAAAAGATGTAAAACAAATATGATATTCGACGTAAAAAAATGCAATATCCTTGACCGTACGTATATAGTTTGTTATAATGAATATACTGACAAATAGGAAAGATGAGGTTGCATCAATATGCTGAGGCGAAAGATTTCAGAGGAATTAATTGCATGGAAAAATCATAAAGATAGGATGTGTTTGGTTGTAAAAGGTGCCAGGCAAGTCGGGAAGACATTTATTATTGATGATTTTGCCCGTAAGCACTATAAGTATTACACTTACATTAATTTTGATGAAAATCCATCCTATCAAACTATTTTTGACGGAGATCTAGATGTGAACACGCTTATCAAACAGATTTCACTGCGCGTTTCAGGTGCAGAACTTGTTTCAAACGAAACAATTATTTTTCTGGATGAAATCCAGAATTGTCCACGAGCAAGAACTGCCTTGAAATTCTTAGCTCAGGATAAACGATTTGATGTAGTTGCTTCAGGGTCTTTACTTGGTATTAATTATAAAGAGGTTCCTTCTTATCCGGTGGGATATGTGGAGCATCTGGATATGTATTCCCTCGACTATGAAGAATTTCTGTGGGCTAACGGTATTTCACCACAGTCTGTAGCTGATATTCGGGAATATTTTGATAAGAGAGAAACAGTTCCGGCAGCAATGCATGAGAAAATGATGGAACTATTTAGGGAATATATAGTTGTGGGGGGGATGCCAAGAGTTGTAAATGAGTTTGTTAATACTCATAATTTTGCAAATGTGCTTAAATTGCAGAAGGCGATTATAAGTGATTATCTGGATGACATCGCCAAATATGCAGAGGGAACAGAGAAGGCGAAAGCAAGAGCCTGTTTTTTGTCTATACCGAAGCATTTGTCAAAAGACTATAAGAAATTTCAATATAGCCTTGTAGAAAGCCGGGGAAATGCACGTAAATTCGCAGGTAGTTTAATGTGGCTTTATGATGCGGGTATTATTAATTTCTGCTATAATCTTGCATTACCCGAACTTCCCCTTGAAGGGAATGCCAGAAGTGATATATTCAAAGTGTATATGAGGGATACGGGATTGTTAATGGCAATGCTTGAAGATGGTTCCGGAGAGGATATCATAGATGGCAACCTTGGCATCTATAAAGGCGCCATATATGAGAATATTATTGCTGATATTTTTGGTAAAGCAGGTAAAAAACTATACTATTTTGAATACAGAGCGCAGATTGAGATTGATTTTTTTATTCGTTTAAATAAGCAGGCAACAGCAGTAGAAGTAAAAGCGGCAGATAATACCAAGAGCAAATCAATGAAAGCAATTATAGAAAACCATGGGGTAAAGCATGGTATTAAACTATCAAGTAAAAATGTAGGCGGGACAGAAGTGGTGGATAGTTACCCTCTATATATGGCTATGTTCTTGTAAATCACTTGCCAATCGAAGGTAGATACGGTAAAATGATATAGATACATGGATACACCTCATATATTCGCAGAATATAATAGATGTATCAATATATTTTGGAAGGGTAACCGTATGAAAGATAAATTAAGTATTGCAGTTTTATTCGGAGGACAGTCTTCAGAACATGAAGTTTCGTGTGTTTCGGCAGTTGCGGTCATATCTGCCATAGATAAAGAGAAGTATGATTTAATACTGATTGGGATCACGAAGGGTGGACAATGGATTAAAGTCGAAGATATAGAGGCGATAAAGAACGGGACGTGGAAGCGCGGTGACACACGGGCGATTATTTCGCCAGAGGCGGCAGAACAATCCGTATTACTTATCAAAGATAATAAAGTCAGAATGCAAAAAATAGATGTTGTTTTTCCGGTATTGCATGGAATGTATGGGGAAGATGGCACAGTCCAAGGGATTTTTGAATTGGCAAAGATTCCCTATGTCGGATGTGGCGTTTTATCATCAAGCGTTTCCATGGATAAAGTATATACAAAGATTATTGTAGATGCACTTGGAATCCGTCAGGCAGCGTATGTTTTGGTTTATAGATCGGATTTAGATGATTTGGAAACCTGTGTCAGGAAGGTAGAGGACGAATTAAAGTATCCGGTATTTGTGAAACCATCAAAAGCCGGGTCATCCCAGGGTGTCTCTAAAGCAAAAGACAAAGAAGGCTTAAAGGAAGCCTTACTTAGTGCCGGCCAACATGATTTGAAAATTCTTGTAGAAGAGACAATTACCGGCAGAGAGCTTGAATGCGCGGTATTAGGCGGTTATGGTCCTCGGGCTTCCAAGGTGGGAGAGATTTTGCCGGCCGATGATTTTTATACGTATGATGCCAAGTATAACAATGAAGATTCCCAGACCGATTTACATCCGGATTTATCTGAGGGAATCATGGAGAAAGTCAGAGAATCGGCTTTGCAGATTTTTAAAGCTGTTGAGGGTTTTGGCCTTTCGAGAGTAGATTTTTTTCTGGAAACCGGAAGTAATGATATCGTTTTTAATGAAATCAATACATTGCCCGGATTCACTTCAATCAGTATGTATCCGATGCTGTGGGAAGATTCAGGCATAGATAATAAGCAGCTTGTAGAACATTTGATTGAATCAGCGTTCTTAAGATATGCGGATTAGGGGGGATTTGATGTTAAAAGATGCTCCAATCGGCGTATTTGATTCAGGAGTTGGTGGACTAACGGTTGTCCGGGAGATTATCAGACAGCTGCCATCGGAAAATGTCGTTTATTTTGGCGACACTGCCAGGCTCCCTTATGGCAGTAAATCAAAAGATACGATTATTTCCTATTCAAAGCAAATTATTCATTTTTTACGAACCAAGCATGTGAAAGCCATTGTTATTGCCTGTAATACGGCCAGTGCCTGTGCCCTTGATGCCATAGCGCCAAACCTCGATATACCGATTATAGGTGTTGTCCGTCCCGGTGCGATTATGGCGGCAAAGGCTACCGTGAATGGCAGGATAGGAATTTTGGGGACAGAAAGTACAATAGGCAGTGGTATCTACACAACCTTTTTACGTGATTTTAAGCCTGAAATCACAGTGTTTGGAAAAGCATGCCCCTTGTTTGTCCCCTTGGTTGAAGAGGGGCTGTTAGATGACCCCGTAACAGATGAAATAGCAACAAGATATTTAAAAACAATGAAAGATGCCGGTGTCGATACGCTGATTCTTGGCTGTACCCATTATCCCCTGATACGGAGTACGATTCGTAAATTCATGGGGGAAGAGGTGAATCTGATTAATCCGGCTTATGAAACAGCAGTCAGTTTAAGAGAAATGTTAAAGACAGAGAATATTTATCGAGAGGAAGGAAAGCCGACATATGAATTTTATGTCAGCGATGGTGCCGAGAAGTTTAGCGCTTTTGCCAATTCTATTCTTCCGGTAAAGCTTAGGGAAGTCCGCTTGGTTACTCTGGAGTAGAATCTACATAACCCAATTAGAGGTAGAGAATGACGAAAGATGTTATTATTACAATGAAAGGCCTGCAATTTGATATTCAGGAGCAAGAACCTCTGGAGGTAACTACCGCAGGTCACTATTTTTTTAAGAATGGCAAACATTATGTTCTCTATGATGAATTGTCAATTGAAACCGGTGAAGAAATCAGCAATATTATCAAAATCGGAAAAAACCGAATTGATGTCATCAAAAAAGGTGAGAGCAGTGCACATATGGTATTTGAACCGGGAAAGAAGAATATATCTTATTACGCCACGAACTTTGGAGATTTGCTGATTGGTATTAATACATTGGATATTCAATTGCGAGAGACAGATTTAAATATTGATGTGGATATTGGATATGCACTTGAAATGAACTATAGCCATGTTTCAGATTGTGCTATTTCATTAAATATAAAATCTAAAGAGGATAAAGATTTCACATTACAACGGAGGTGATAAAGTGAAGATAAGGAAAGCAATTATTCCGGCGGCAGGTCTGGGAACCCGTTTTTTACCGGCAACAAAATCGCAGGCTAAAGAAATGATGCCCATCGTTGATAAACCGACGATTCAGTATATTATAGAAGAGGCAGTCGCTTCCGGAATAACGGATATAATTATTGTGACAGGACGTAATAAAAAACCCATTGAAGATCATTTTGACCGCTCTATTGAGTTAGAGCTGGAACTGGAGAAGAGTAATAAGCAAGAATTGCTCGAACTGGTTCGTGCAATCCCTGAAATGGCGAATATACATTATGTCAGACAAAAAGAGGCTAAGGGACTTGGTCATGCGGTTTATGTTGCCAGGCATTTTATCGGAGATGAACCATTTGCGGTATTACTGGGAGATGATGTGGTTGAATCTAAAGAACCTTGTCTGGGTCAGATGATTAAGGTGTATAATGAATATCGAACCAGTGTCCTTGGCGTCCAGCGGGTAGCTAAAAGTGAAGTGTGTAAATATGGAATTGTAGCCGGGAGGCTCATTGACGACCGGGTTTATAAAGTCAAAGATTTAGTGGAAAAGCCAGCTGTTGATGAGGCGCCCTCGGATGTCGCTATTTTAGGAAGATATATTTTGACGCCTGATATTTTTCGTTATCTTGAGGACCAGGGGACGGGGGCCGGCGGTGAAATCCAGCTGACCGATGCCTTGCGCAGGCAGGCATCAGATACGGCTATGTACGCTTATGAATTTAAAGGTAAACGTTATGATGTAGGTACTAAGTTGGGATTTGTACAGGCCAATATTGAGTATGCGTTAAGAAACGATGAGCTAAGAGCCGGATTGACCGAGTATCTTGAAAAGCTTCATCATGATATGGAAGAAATGCTAAGTGTAGACTAGACAGGGGGTAGCTAAATGGCTAATAATCTTATTATAGCATTAGACAGACAATATGGAAGCGGAGGTAAGGAAGTTGGTATAAAGCTGGCCGAAAAGCTGGGGCTCAAGGTTTATGATGAAGAAATTCTGGATATTGCAGCTAAAAAAAGCGGCATCGGTAAAGAATATTTTCAAAAGGTAGATGAAAAGCCTACCGATAGTTTTTTATATGCGCTGGCAATGAATAATTTTTCGGTAAACAGTACGGTTAATCCTTTGGATAATGCCCTTTCTTCTGATAACTTGTTTAATCTTCAGGCGGAAGCAATTAAAGACATTGCCCGTCAGGAATCATGTATAATTATCGGAAGATGTGCAGATTATATTTTAAGAGAAGAAACCGGCTGTATCAGTGTATTTATTCTCGCAGATATGGATAAAAGGATTGAACGTATATGTAAGCTTTACCAGTTGAATGAAAAAGAGGCAAGTAAGCAGATTCATTCAATTGATAAAAAGCGAGACAGTTATTATGGATATTATGCCGGTAAAGAATGGGCTTCATGTAACAGTTATCATTTAAGCATTGATACAGGGATATTGGGCATCGATAAAGCGGTAGAATTAATTAATTACTATATTAACTTGAAAAATAAAAAATGAAGCGGAGGAAGAAAAATGTTAGTATCAGCAAAGGACATGTTAAACAAGGCAAAGGCAGGGCATTATGCAGTAGGACAGTTCAATATCAATAATCTGGAATGGACAAAAGCCGTATTAATGACTGCTCAGGAATTGAATTCCCCGGTGATTCTGGGTGTTTCCGAAGGTGCAGGTAAATATATGGCAGGTTACAAAACTATTGTTGGTATGGTCAATGGAATGTTGGAAGAATTAAATATTACTGTTCCGGTTGCCCTGCACTTAGACCACGGCAGCTTTGACGGTTGTATGGAATGCATCGAAGCAGGCTTTTCTTCGATCATGTTTGATGGCTCACATTATCCTATTGAAGAAAATGTTGCCAAGACCAAAGAGTTAGTTGAAATATGCAAAACAAAAGGGATGTCCTTAGAAGCAGAAGTAGGCTCCATTGGTGGTGAGGAAGATGGCGTCATTGGAACAGGTGAAGTTGCGGATCCCGACGAATGTAAAATGATTGCCGATTTAGGGGTTACGATGTTGGCTGCCGGAATCGGTAATATTCATGGTAAATATCCCGAAAACTGGGCCGGATTAAGCTTTGAGACTTTAGATGCTATCCAGAAACTAACAGGGGATATGCCTTTGGTATTACATGGCGGAACCGGTATCCCTGAGGATATGATTAAAAAAGCCATATCGCTTGGCGTGGCCAAGATTAATGTGAATACAGAATGTCAGCTGGCTTTTGCTGAGGCAACGCGTAAGTATATTGAGGCAGGGAAAGACTTACAGGGGAAAGGCTTTGACCCCAGAAAGCTTTTGGCTCCGGGAACAGATGCAATCAAGGCGACCGTTAAGGAAAAAATGGAACTATTCGGATCTGTTGGTACCCACAATTGAGTGCGGCATAACCAACTGAGGGTAGGGCTGCTGCCATTATTGGCGGCAGCCTTTTAGCACTGGTATCCTCTGAATGGAGATTATTGATGAGCGATTTTTATAAATTGAGACCTTTTTTAGCCGAATATAAAAAGCAGCTAATCATAGGCCCGCTTTTTAAGCTGAGAGAAGCTGTGTTTGAGTTAATTATACCGGTCATTATGGCCAGGTTGATTGATAAAGGAATCAATGGTAATGATATGAATTATATATTAAAAATGAGCGGATTAATGCTGTTATTGGCTGCGCTGGGACTGGGAAGTGCAATTATCTGCCAGTACAGCGCTTCCATTGCGTCTCAGGGTTTTGGCACAAAAGTAAGGAATGCATTGTTTCGCCATGTAGGCAGTTTTTCCTATAGAGAACTGGATCATTTTGGCGTAAGCACCCTGACTAACAGAATAACAAATGATGTTAATCAATTACAGTTCGCTGTGGCCATGTTAATCCGTTTGGTTATAAGAGCTCCCTTTTTATGTATTGGTGGTCTTATTGCCGCCATACTTATTGATGCCAAGCTGGCAGTGATACTTGCCATAGCTATTCCTTTGTTTACATTGGTGCTTTATTTGATCATGAAACAAACAGTCAAGCTTTACAAACAAGTGCAAAAACGGTTGGACCGGGTAGCGTTAATTGTGAATGAAAATCTTGGCGGGGTACGTGTTATCCGTGCCTTTGACAAAGTAGATGGGGAAAATCAGAGGTTTGAAGATGCGGCAGGGATGCACAAAGCTGCCAATATTAAAGTTGGTTGGTTTAATGCCCTGACAACACCGGCAACCACGCTTATTATGAATATTGCAGTCATCGCAATTCTCTGGTTTGGCGGTATGAGAGTAGAGGACGGCGCCATGACCCAGGGACAGATTGTTGCCTTCATCAGCTATATGAATCAAATTTTACAGGCACTTATTGTTGTTGCCATGTTGGTGACGACATTTACAAGGGCATTTGCCAGTGCCGGAAGAGTTGTCGAAATATTTGAAACAAAGCCGGACATTCCGGAAACGGGTAGGAAGGATGGGCTGAAGCTTAAAAATGCCCATATTGAATTTAAAGAGGTAGGATTTTCCTATGAAGGCACTGCCGCTAAAAAAAGTGAAGAATATGCTTTGCAAGGCCTGAATTTTACTGTAAATCCCGGGGAAACGGTGGGTATTATCGGACTTACCGGTTCAGGTAAAAGTACATTAATTAATCTGCTTTCCAGATTTTATAATCCGACTCAGGGACAGATTCTGATTAATGGTGTGGATATTAAAGATATTTCACCCAGGTATTTACGAAGTTATATCGGACTTGTTCCCCAAAAGGCAGTCTTGTTTACAGGTACGATTGAAAGTAATCTGAAAATGGGTGACATAGCGGTGACTGAGCAGGACATCAATAGGGCTCTTAAAATTGCCCAAGCCCAGGAGTTTGTACAGACATTGGCGGAAGGGATAAAAGCGAAAGTTGTGCGCGGCGGAGCCAACTTTTCGGGAGGCCAAAAGCAGCGTCTAACCATAGCGCGAGCTCTGGTTAAAAGACCTTCCGTTCTTATTCTTGATGATGCTTCTAGTGCCCTTGATTTTGCCACCGAGAGCCGTCTTAGAAATGCGCTAAAGACAGAAACAAATCATATGACGGTGCTTACTATTTCCCAACGGGTGAGTAGTGTAGCCCATGCAGATAACATTATTGTATTAGATGATGGAAAGCCAGTTGGTGTAGGTACACATCATGAGCTGCGAAAGGATTGTCCCATTTATCTTGAAATATGTAAGTCTCAGGAAGATGTTAAAGAGGTGCCGGCCTCATGAAAATAAAGAGAAAAGATACGATTTACCGCCTTTATGGTTATGCTAAAGTCTATAAAGCTAAAGTATTTATGATTATTTTCCTGGCTTTAATTGGGAATGCAGCGGCGCTTTCGGTACCGCTTTTCACCGGACGGGCGATTGATTATACCATTGGTAAGGGAAATGTTAACTTTAATGAAATTATGAAGTATGTTGTGATCCTCTTTTGTATCTATGTGGGAAGTAACTTGTTTTCATGGATAAGCGGTATTTTGGCCAATCAAACGGCAAATCAAGCGGTTTATGAACTGAGGACAGAGGCTTTTAGAGTGCTGACACATTTACCGTTGAAGTTTTTAGATAAAATGTCTCATGGTGACTTGGCCAGCCGTTTTTCCAATGATGCTGATGCTGTTGCCGAAGGACTTACCCAGGTCATTACCCAATTGTTCGCAAGTATTATCACCATTTTAGCGGCTTTGGGATTCATGCTATATTTGAATCCTTTCGTTACTCTGGCTGTGATTGCGGCTACGCCGCTGGTATTTTTTGTGGCTAAGACAGTCTCAAAGCATTCCCATGAAAAATTCAGACAGCAGCAGAAAATTATCGGAGAATTAAATGGCTTTGTGGAAGAACAAATTGGCGGACAGCGGGTAATTAAAGCCTTTAATGATGAAAATGGCTCTGCTGCGGCCTTTGAAGAAATCAATACAAGGTTGTATGAGGTTGGACAGAAAGCCCAATTTTATTCATCATTGACAAATCCCACAACCCGGTTTGTTAATTATATTTCTTATATTTTAGTTGGCCTTGTCGGCGGAATTTGTGCAATACGTATGGGGTTTAGTGTAGGTGGTGTATCCAGTTTTTTAACTTATTCGACGTTGTTTGCCAAGCCCTTTAATGAAATGACGGCCTTGATGACCCAGATATTAGCTGCGATGGCGGCAGCAGAACGAATTTTTCAGGTAATCGATCAGGAAACGGAGCCTGAGGAGAGCCTGAATTTGGATTTACCGGAGAATATCGAAGGTAATGTGGCATTTTCTAAGGTAAGTTTTTCTTATGATCCGGCTAATCCTCTTATCACGGAGTTTAATCTGAGGATAAAGAAGGGTCAGTCAGTTGCCATTGTAGGACCCACAGGGGCAGGAAAAACAACAATGGTCAATCTTTTAATGCGTTTTTATGACCTTACAGACGGCGCAATCAGCATTGACGGAATTGATATTAAG
>Ga0153983_1000096_pt1 | contig 20115 bp, 20 predicted proteins | sample TSGA067MetaG_FD_104693 | JGI IMG/M metagenome (GOLD analysis project Ga0153983, IMG submission 104693) | Attine ant fungus gardens microbial communities from Georgia, USA - TSGA067 MetaG | ecosystem: Host-associated > Fungi > Mycelium > Unclassified | place: USA: Georgia, Alexander Wildlife... | reverse complement strand
TTCAACAATTTTGTTGCCAAAAAGATCAAGGATAGAGGCCTCAAGGAGGGCCGCATTATAACTTTTCTTAAGGGCTGCGTAATTGCTGATTCCGAAGGCAAATACATCCTTGTCCGATGTTGCAAGACAAACCGATAAATCTTCATCCAGGAAGGAGATGAAGAAATACTTTAGAGGGATACCATTTTGATGAATCTCTACGATAACCGTATTGCAACATGTCGTTTTCGCATCGTCTGATGTATGAGCTGTGCTGTAGTAAACGGAATAGCGTTTATATTTTAACAAGGGTATGATATTGATGAGGGTTTTGGTATTTTGCAAATAATTATTTTCTGAAAACGTAAGCAGGTGTTCTACCGTCACATTATCAGAATCTGAAAACAGCCTTTCGAGGAAGGGGGAAACGGAATTAAAAACATCTGCTTCTAAACAGTTGACAACCCGAATTTCACATGAAGTCCCCTCCTCCTTAACCAACAACGACCGTATTAACTCATAGATTTCGTCCGATGTTCGTAAAAATGTATCGTTTTCATAGTAAGCGAACTTTATAATCCCAGACCCCTTTGCTTCTCCATGCGTGCCAAATACAAAGTCGTCTAGCGCATATCTGGCGTCAATCAGGGTGCTGTCAAACTCAGATAATTCGACAAGACGCTTAAACGCTTTCTGCTCTGATTCGTTAAGGCGGAGGATTTGTATGAATTTGGCTTGCACCTCAAGAGACATCCGCACAATGCCTTTCATGTATCGATATAATGATGAGCGGCTAAATCCAAACAATTCAGGCAGGCTTTCTATGGGCAGACCCCTCTCTTTGCATTTGGAAGTTAAATATTTATAAAGGTTTTCGTTTTGCATTGCTAAACACTTCCATAGTCAGATTTTTATCTTATAATACTACAGGCAGGCATTTCTGTCAATCATGTGCAAAAATATTTTTCATAAAAACTATGAAATATTCAAAAAATATTTCAGACATATTTTAAATTGGTCTTGATTTGATTGACAAAATTCATGAGCTGTGATATAGTGTTTCGTAAAAAGAGAGGAGAATAGTTATGACAAAGAAGAGAAATTTAGCTACAGTAGTTTTAGTAGTATTATTAACCATATTATTAACAGCGTGTGGTGGAAAAGGCATAGAGGGGAAGTGGCGTTCAAACGAGGGTGACTCTACGGCGGAATTCCGGAATGGTGTTTTATATAGTAATGGGGAAGAAGTGGGAACTTATAAGGTGATTGGTGATGAACATATTGAACTAACCTCAGATGGTGATACATGGACAGTAAGATTTAATTTAGACAAGGATTATTTGACTACATATAACGATGATGGAAGTTATACATATACATATACCAGGATAGATTAGCTCTTCTGAAAAAAGGGGGATGAAAAAAATGAAAACTAAAGCCAAAAGTTTAATTGTTTTGTTATTGATATGTATGCTTATTTTGATTGGATGCAGTAGTAAACAGGCGCCTCCAGAAGAAAGTGAGATTTTAAAGGATTTTAAAGAAGGCTATGGCTCAGAATTTATTTATGAGAAAATGGATAATATATATATCGAAAAGCAGCAAACAAACGAAGAAACGAAAACTTTTTTTGCGGATATTATACTGGAAGGTGAAGACGAGTATGCATCATATACGGTTGCAGGACGTGTCACATATAATTATTATGATGACCAAGGTTGGATGCTAGAGGAATGGACTCCATCAGTTCCAGAGGATATCAATTATGTTGGAGTTCTAAACCGTGGATTAAGTGATGAAGAATTCAATGACCTTATTGAACAGAAAAGTATCTATATATCGCCGGGCGAAGCAGACTATACAGTAGTATCCAGTACTATAGAAGAATTTTCTCAAATATTCCAGGGCGAGGTGAGGATAGATACGCCTCTTTTATCCTGTGAAGGTGAGTTGGAATTACAGTGTGATTATGATGGGAATGAATGGAAACAGCATCTTTCTGTGATACCAGATAGTGGAAGAGAAACGAATAATGAAATAACAAGGAATATTGAGATAATCAATATTACAACGGGTTCATCCATGGAAAATTTTGTTGGATACTATATAAAAGATCCTGAGAAGGCCTCTCCTCATTATGTAGATATACAGCTTATAAATGAGGAAACTATACACGTCGAGACGGGATATGTTCCTGATGAGAATGGCTATGCAATCAGAATAGAAGATACAGGAACATTCGATGCGGTTCTTACAGCTGTAAGTTCGGAACCTGAACATCCAGAATACCTGTTCTTAACATTTACTGGTTATGACTCTGATGGACAGGAATGTACAGTTGGATTTTCTTATAATGTAGATGCTGATAAAATTACAGTTAATACCCCTAATATGACTGATAAAAGTATCTTGGGAGGAACCTTGAGTGATCCTGACAGAGATCACGAAAAACAATAGAAGTATTGAACTCTTTTTCTTAGGCGGAATTAATCTTACTACAAAAAAGAGGATTTACAAAGAATATGGTGTGGAAGTGTTAAAACTACATGAACTGGATTTCCATATTTATCCAAAGGAGAAGAACTGCCCAGTCTCTCAGCTCAACATCATAAATTTAAGGAAATTCTGATATCATTTTTAGATATAGGGATTTCCTTATTTTCTAATACAAAATAAAGGCAGAAGTACCTGATTCCGAAGAAAACAGGAAAGAATTCGGTAAAAGCAGACAGGAAAATTGCGGTAGGGTATCCCATACCTGTAATCGTGGAGCAGAGCATTAGGCATGGATGACTATCATAGCTAATGTGAACTTCGTGGGTCTTCGTGAAACAACCCTGGATTCAAGGATTTGTTAGGTTGCGGCCGTAGTTTGCCATATGGTATAATTCTTAAGTGAAGTATCAGATTCAGAGCAACAAAAAAGAACAGCTTATACAAAAGATAAACTGCTCTGAATGTGATTCTTCATCATTGTACCAACTCGCGGACGGTTAGCCGGGATGTCTATGGGGATTGTATCTTTCCCGGAAGCATGAAATATGGCTTTCAGGAACAAAATACAGCTAAAATAGCGGCACTTTTGACAACCTCGATTATTTTTGGGCATGCTTCGCAAACCTTCCAAAGGAAGATTTTAAAAAAGCAGTATGAAATAAGCATCGCTTTAGCCGGAAGAAGCATAGCACCTTCCCAGCTGCTGCATCGTGGCATGCCCGCAATCAGGGCAGATACGGATATCAAAATCCCAGACTGCTTTTAACAGTTCCGCCATCGTCAGACCGGCATAACGCTGTTTGAACCGCTGACCACCCTGAAGCGTGAAGATGACTTTCAGATTCTTGGATTTCATTCGGTTATTAAGGAACCCATAATAACGAATCCTTTGAAATCCGGAAGGAAGCACATGCATCAGAAAACGGCGGATAAACTCTTCCTGACGCAGAGTAATCCTGCGTTTGGAGTCACCGGGCTTTTACCTCTGGCAGAAAAGGTGGCTTCTGTTTCCGTTATAGAGAGAATCCTGCTGTTTGATATGGCAATCTTATGCGTATATCTGCCAAGATATTCGAGGGCATTGCCAAAGCCGTTAAAGGTTTCTTTGATGTAAGGGCACCAATCTTTTTCATAAAGATTGTTTTTCCATGCGTTCCAGTGGTAGGAATTCTTCAGATTCCCGCAGGAGGATGAAAACATCAGCTTTCCACTCTGATAATACGCATCCAGACAGTCCAGATACTTGCCCTTGAATTTATCTCTCAGGACACCGACCGGGATAAAAAACTTTTGTTTGGATTTGCGTATCTGATGGTCGGTCGTGAGACCGCCGCCAGAGAGAATACAGTGCATATGCACATGGTAATCAATCTCCTGGTTCCAGGTATGGAGCACCTGGATGATTCCGGGTGCTGCCCCGAGATACTTTTTATCTGCCGATACTTCCAGAAGTGTTTCGGCGCAGCATCTGTGAAGAAGACCATACAGAAGCTTCTGGTTAGCATAAAGCAGAGGGTTCAGATCATGAGGGAGTGTAAAAACCACAGGGAAGTAAGGCGAGTCGATGACCTCCGCCCTGCGTTTGTCCACCCGGATTTCTTTCATGATGGCCTGACAGTTCGGACAGTTTCGGTTTCGGCAGGAATTATGGTGGATTTGGGTAAGCCCGCACTCCGAACACCGGCTGGTATTGCAGCCAAGCTTACCGGATTTGCAGTTCAAAATGGCATGGGAGGCTTTCCTTTGTCCTTCAGATTGAAAATGGTGGGAACAGTAGTCCCCATAGGACAATTCCCATATCTGTCTGATTTTGGAATCACTCAAGGGAAGCACCTCCCATCCGGTCGAAAGGACTGAGGGCATGACCGGTGCCATTGGAGGCCAGATGAACGTGCAGGGTGGTGGAAATTAAAGAACGATGTCCAAGCAGGGATTTGATGGTAAGGAGATCAACACCGTCTTCATACAGGTGGGTACCAAAAGCATGGCGGAGGGAGTGGCAGGTGATGCGGGGATTCCAGCCAAGCAGGCGCTCCTGAGCGTGGATGTGTCTGGAAAGATAAAAGGTATCAATGGGCTTGTCCGGATGATGTTGTTTTGGGAAAAGCCAGCCGGTGGGTCTGTCGAATTCGAGCCAGTATTGTGTCAGAATATCCAGTGCATTTTTAGAAAGAATGGCATAACGGTCAGAGCGGTTTTTGCCGTGGGTGATGTGAATACGCATACGTGAACGGCTAATATCTTCATAGCGGAGATGGCATACCTCACCAATGCGCAGACCGGAAGAATATATGAGTGCGGTCATGGCCTTTTGTTTCAGGTCGGTGATGGAAGAAATGAGCGTCATGACTTCTTCTATTGTAGGTACAAAGGGAAGAAATTCGTCAAACTTGCGCATGGGGAGCTGGGTGTCATCCCAGGGCTTGTGCAGCACATACATGGTAAAGAAACGGAGCTGGGAAATGGTACAGTTGATGGTGCGGTCCGAAAGATTTCTGGATTTCTGAAGCCAGCGGACATACTCACGCAGTTCTTCCCATGAAATATCTTCCGGATATTTGTGAAGAATGTTTTGAAGATAATCCAGATAAGCGCGGATATAGGTACAGTAGTTTTGGAGCGTATGGTCGGTAAGACCACGAAGGGAGATCATCTCCCGAAAAGTGTTTAGATAATTGTCCATCATGGAATCTCCTATAAAATAAAGTTGAAAAAACAGCAGAAACCAACCTTAATGGAGGTGGACGAATAAAAAATCCGGATATGTAATTGTTAAATACTAAAAAACATGATAATATATGCATAGTAGTAGTGGTTTGTATGTGTGTGTGATTGTCGTGTTAGGGGTAATATAACAATACAACATATATCAAATAACTGCTACTTTTTTTAAGAAAATAGAAAAGAAGAAGTAGTGAAATTTAGTACCTACGCTAGCCATCGCGTCAGCGATTTGGTACAATAAAATCAAAATCTAATTGGACAGAGGGAAGCATATGATTTATTTTAATTGTGATTACAATGAAGGTGCCCATCCGAAGGTTATGGAGATGCTCTTAAATACAAATATGGAGCAGACATGCGGATATGGAGAAGATATGTATTGCGAAAAGGCTCGCAAGCTGATCAAACAAAAATGCAATAACCAGGATGTCGATGTGCATTTTGTCGTTGGCGGTACAATGGCAAATATTACAGCCATTTCCGCCGCTTTACGTCCGTATCAGGGGATTATCTGCTCTGACATGGGACATATCCATACGCACGAAACCGGTTCCATTGAAGCATTAGGATATAAAATATTAAATGTACAGACCGACGATGGGAAATTAACGGCAAAGCAGATAAACAATATCTGTAAAATGCACTATCAGGATGTAAATTATGAGCACACGGTACAGCCGAAAATGGTATATATTTCAAACCCTACGGAAGTAGGAACAATATACACTAAAAATGAATTGGATCAATTATATTGTGTATGCAGGGAATATGATTTGTATTTATATATGGATGGAGCCAGGTTGGGTTACGGTCTTTGTGCAAAAAACAGTGATCTGGATTTGGGGACTATTGCGTCTTTCTGTGATGTTTTCTATATTGGGGGAACTAAGCAGGGCGCTCTTTTCGGAGAGGCATTGGTTATTTCAAATCAATCTCTGAAAAAAGACTTCCGTTATATTTTAAAGCAAAAGGGAGGACTTCTGGCAAAAGGAAGATTATTGGGGATTCAGTTTATTGCATTATTTGAAAACGATCTGTATTTCCAGCTGGCTCAGCATGCTAACCGTATGGCTTTGATGATCAAAGAGGCGTGTATGCAAAATGATATTCCCTTATTGTACGACTCTTATACAAACCAGCAATTTCCGGTCATTCCCAATCGAAAAATACATAAAATCAACGGGAAGTATGAATATATTCTTTGGGAGAGCGTGGATCAGAAGCAAACAGCGATCAGGATTTGTACCAGCTGGGCTACGGAGGAAGAGAATGTGAATAAGCTGATTAAGGATTTGTATTATTTATAGGTTTTGGCTTCGCATTCCTGAAATAGAGTGGCGGCGGGTTCGAATATGGTTTTAAGGTCAGGCATGCTAACCGCTCCATCGAGCCCTCCCAGAGTGGATTTTGCCTTCTCTCGAAGGCAAAATCGAGGTCTCGACTCCGCAGCATGCAATTCCCTTAAAACCATATTCGAACCCGCCGCCACTCTATTTCAGGAATGCGAAGTTCTAAGTCATAAATTCGATCCGGTTATAGGTTTAGTCCTCGGTACCGGTTGAAGCATGCGAAAATTTCTTGTCGTCTGGGGATGGCTAAAGTGGAGTACAGGTAATTTGAGCCGGTAACAGAGGATAAGCCATTTCTTTTTATGTGTTCCAGTAATTCATCAATTACCGTCTGTAAATCTCTTTTTCCGTCCAGGAGATTTGCTTCGGCATATTTTAGCAGATAGCTTAGTGCGGCAGTCTGCTCAGAGTCTATGAGCTGTTCTACTAAGTGCAGATCAATGGATTCTTTATTAAGTTGAATCATATCTTTTCCAAATGTTTTTATTTTCAGCCGCCGCTCGCCTTTGAAAGCGGGATTCGGTTTCGCAGCTCTGGTAAATGAGGGTTTCTGCGGTTTTGATATAGGGTCTGTATGCAGGGGGAATGCCGCTGCTTCTTTTTTAGCAAAGGCAGTGATATCTTTAGGAATATAATGATCCATCTGCAGGATCGTGTCTGCCATATGAAAGTAAGAACCTGAGCTTCCGGCTACAATGACGGAGGAGATTCCCCAGGAAGCATAAAGATCCTTTACTCTTTCAATAAAAGGTGTGATGGGCTCCTGATCATGGTGAACGACCCGCTGCATCAATTCATCCCGGATCATGAAGTTTGTGGCACTTGTATCTTCATCGATGAGAAATAATGAGGTTCCGGATTCAATTCCTTCTACTACATTTGCAGCCTGTGAGGTGCTGCCGCTGGCATCCTGCGTATAAAAGGCGGCAGTATCTTTTTTGTTGGGTAGGTTATTGATAAACATGGAGATATCTGCTTTTTTGATGCTGCGTCCATCCTCTGCCCGGATCTTCACCGCAGAATCCTCGGTGATTACATACTCTCTTCCGTCCCCTTCGATGTGATTATAAACCCCTAATTCCAATGCTTTTAATAGAGTGGATTTTCCATGATACCCTCCGCCTACAATCAAGGTTACGCCCTTTGGAATCCCCATGCCGGTTAAAGATCCGTGGTGCGGAAGATCAAAACAGACCTCGAAGGACTTGGGAGAAATAAAAGGAACAGCCTGTTTCATTGGCCTAGCGGAAACACCGGTTTCCCTTGGAAGAATCGAACCGTTTGCAATAAATGCGGACAAACCCATCTTTGGTAATTGTTTTCGGATATAGTATTGGTCTTCGGCAAGGAAAATAACCGAAGCAACTTTTTTTGAATCTAATTTCCTGTAAAAAAATGTGGAATTTACACATTCGGGAAGAAAGTCAAATAAAATTTTAATCAATTCTTCCGCATTGATGGTTCTGCCATTTGCCGGAAAGCCGACTTCCAGACCAATCAGAAGATCGCCGGATACTGTATCAATGGTGCAGGCGGTGCGCTCCAGTATTTCCTGACCGCAGCGGCTAATGGTTATTTGTCCGCTTTTTCCGGAACCTTTTGCTTTAAAATTAAATTTTTCAATCTTTGTATAGAACAATCTGATCAGATAATCCTGTAATGCAATCCGCTTATGAGATGCGTTAAACAAATGAGAGGGAAATCCGGCTTTATGTCCTTCTACCAAAATGCTGATTTTAGATGGAGCTGCAAACGGATCGCCTTGGACGTGATCAATGGATAAAATATAGTCACCAAATTGGTAACTGCCTTTTACGGATTTATATGCAGGATAGCTTTTTCGGTGAATTGCAGTAAGCAATTTGCGCAAATCTATTAAAGTTTTCATAGCTTGTTTCTCACTTTCATTTCTTATTAACTGAGGGTAAGTTTACCATATTTGAACTTAATTAACAATAAACACTTGACATGAACATGGATTAATATAATAATAGTAATAGAAGTAAATAGTTAATACAAAATTACTCATAAAGTAACCATAATAATGAGTTGTTTCTGCAGATGATTTATGGAAGAAATGAGAACATCAGAGTATACCTGTATTAATTATGATTACGGCAAGTTGAAAAAGAAAAGAATAACAAAAAGTTATCCAGGAGGTAATCAAAATGAGTAAAATCAAAGTTGGTGTAGCAGGTTATGGTACAATAGGACAGCGCCTTGCAGATGGCGTAGCCCTGCAGGGAGATATGGAACTGGTTGGTGTAGCGGATCTTGCCCCGACCCTTGCAATTCGTGCACTAAAAGAAAAGGGTATGCCTTATGATCTGTATCTGGTCGATGGGGCAGATAAAGCTTCATTTGACAAGCTTACTATTCCCGTGGCAGGAAGTTTTAATGACTTAGTAGACAAAGTAGATATCATGTTAGATTCTTCACCGGGTGGAATTGGTGCTAAAAACAAGGAAATCTATGCCAAGAAAGGTGTAAAAGCTATTTTCCAGGGAGGAGAAAAGAATTCGGTTGCGGATGTATTCTTTCATGGATATGCGAACTATGAAAAGGGAATTGGCGTTGATTATCTGAAACTGACATCTTGTAATACCACCGGATTGATCCGTACCGTGGATTGTCTGGACCGTGCATATGGGGTTGAAAAGATAGCCATTACAATTATCAGAAGAGTAGCAGATCCGGGTGATTATCACAGAGGATTGACCAATGCGCTTCAGATGGAAAAAGCACCTACTCATCAGGCAGTTGATTTGATGACGATTATGCCGCATGTAGATGCAACCGGGATTCTGGTACATACACCGGTCACTCATGGACACTGCATTACCGTATTAGCGACCGGTAAAGAAAAGATTACAAAAGAAATGGCTCTTGAAGCGTTCCAGAAACATCCGAGAATCCGCGTGGTTTCTATGGATGAAGGTTTTCAGGGAAATGCCTCCTTCTTCAAATATGCCCGTGACCTTGGAAATACCAGAGGAGATATGTATGAAATCGGTCTATGGGAAGACAGTATTGTAGAAAGCGGAAATGATATTATGTTTGCGATTCATATTCCCCAGGAAAGCGTTACGATTCCGGAAACCATGGATGCCGTTCGGGCAGCATGTAAAATGCAGGATACCCGGGAAGATGGAACTGCGGCAACGAATAAATATCTTGGTATCGGTAAATTCAAATAGTAAGGAGAAAAACAATGCGTTTCGGGATTAATACATTAGATGATTTTGATGTAAAAGGTAAGACTGTTTTGTGCCGTGTGGATATTAACCAGCCGGTAGATAAGACAAACAATGTACTCAAAAGTATTAACCGGATTACAGCTTGTGTTCCTACTATTCGCGAGCTGGTGTACCGGAAGGCGAAAGTTGTTTTGATGGCCCATCAGGGAAGCGATATTGAGTATAAAAATTTCTATACAACTGAACCTCATGCAAAAGTGCTTTCAAAGCTTTTGGGACAGGAAGTGAAATTTATTGATGATGTGTGCGGTCCGGCGGCACGGGAAGCAATTGCCGGGTTAAAGGAAGGGGAAGTATTGCTTTTGGACAATGTGCGTTTTGTTTCAGAAGAACAAACTCTTTTTGAAATGAAACTCATGCTTTCCCATGAAGAGCAGGCACAGACTCTGCTAGTGCGTAAGCTGGCACCGCTTGGTGATCTGTACATCTGTGATGCATTTGCTGCCGCTCACAGGGATCAGCCTTCTTTATGCGGGTTTGAGCAGGTAATGGCATCCGGTATGGGCAGATTATTTGAAAAAGAATATTGTACGGTCTCAGAACTGATGGAAGACCCAAAACGACCCTGTGTATTTGTTTTAGGAGGAGCTAAAATTTCAGATGCCTTCCTTATGATGGAAACGATTCTTCAAAAAGGAGTGGCAGATCATGTGCTCACCGGAGGCTTGGTGGCAAATATTTTGCTGATTGCGTCCGGACAAAACATAGGAAGTGCAAGTAAAGAATTTATTATCAAATCCAATTATGGGGAGTTCATTGAGAAAGCAAAGAGTTTGTATGATAAATACAAACAAAATATAGTGCTTCCGTCTGACCTGGCATGGGTAGATAATGATAAACGGATGGAAGCTTCGGTAGGTGAAACCCCGGACAACGCTTTATTAGTGGATATCGGAAAGCAAACGGCAGAAACCTATACGCAGCTGATTCTTGCAGCCAAAACTGTATTTGTAAATGGACCGATGGGAATTTTTGAACAGACAATAACGGAATATGGTACCAAAATAATCTGGGAGGCACTGGCGGCAAGCGAAGCATTTACGGTAGTCGGTGGAGGAGACAGCATTACCGCTACGGAAAAATATGGACTGACAGACCGGATGTCTTATATCTGTACCGGAGGAGGAGCACTGATCCGATTCCTGTCAGGCGAAGAACTGCCTGTAGTAAAGGCACTGCGCCATGGAACGAAAACATTCGGAGGGAATAAGTAATGAAGCTTACATTTGGTTTTGGAGCACAGAGTCAATCCACAGAAGTTCCGGAAGAAAACGTACTGGGCGTTTTGGATCCAAATTCTGTTACTTATGAGATGACCGGTGAGGAAGAGGTAAAAAGAGCATTGACCAAACCGATTGGATCCGGGCGTCTTTCTCAAATTGTAAAGCCGGGTGAAAAGATTGCGATCATCACCAGTGATATTACAAGACCAATGCCTACCTATGTGGTTATGCCCGCATTGCTGGATGAACTGTGTCTGGCCGGTGTGAAAAAGGAAGATATTACACTGGTATTTGCTTTGGGAAGTCATCGAATGCATACAGAGGAAGAGAAGAAAAAACTGGCGGGTGAAAGAGCCTGTCAGGAGATTGCGTGCGTCGACGGGGATGATTCCGACTGTGTACACATGGGCACGACCACTCATGGTACTCCGGTAGATATCGTCCGTGTAGTTGCCGAGGCAGACCGCAGAATATGTCTTGGCAATATTGAATATCATTATTTTGCCGGATTCAGCGGAGGTGCAAAAGCAATTATGCCCGGTGTATCCACCCGTGACGCAATCCAGTCCAATCACAGCCTGATGGTCAGGGCAGATGCATGTGCAGGCAAGCTCGAGGGAAATCCTCTTCGGGAAGATATCGAAGAGGCAGGACGGATATGCGGAATTGATTTCATAGTAAATGTAGTGTTAGATGAACATAAAAAAGTAATTAAAGCAGTTGCTGGAGATGTGATAAAGGCACACCGTGAAGGCTGTGAATATCTGGATCGTTTATACTTAAAGGAAATCGGTCAGCGGGCAGATATAGTCCTGGTTTCCCAGGGCGGAGCACCAAAGGATCTGAATTTATATCAGACCCAAAAAGCATTGGATAATGCTAAACATGCGGTGCGCAAGGGAGGCATTGTTATTCTGATCGGTTCCTGCAAGGAAGGACTTGGTGAGGAGACTTTTGAAAAATGGATGACATCTTATCAGCCTTGTGATATGATAAAAAAGATTGAGACAAATTTTGAATTAGGTGGTCATAAGGCTGCCGCAATCGCAATGGTGCTTGAGAATGCGGATATTTATCTGGTCTCTGAGTTGGAGGATGATTTTGTAAAGAGCATACATTTAAAGCCGTTTCACAATGTAAGCGATGCTTTACAGGCAGCTTTTGCCCAGTTAGGAACAGACGCAAAGGTATTGGCTATGCCGTACGGCGGTTCGACATTGCCAAGAGTAGTATAACAAATCAGACAGCAGAGCGGACTTAAGCTTTGATTGCATACATAGGGAGGATTAGATTATGGATTACGCAAAAGAATCATTACGGCTGCACGAAGAATGGAAAGGCAAGATAGAGGTGGTTGCGACCGTGCCGGTTGAAACGAAAGAAGACCTTTCTCTGGCTTATACCCCGGGTGTAGCACAGCCGTGTTTGGAAATCCAGAAAGATGTAGAAAAAAGTTATGATTTAACCAGACGCCATAATATGTGTCTGGTAGTGACAGACGGTACAGCAGTACTTGGTCTGGGCGATATCGGTCCTGAAGCAGGAATGCCTGTAATGGAAGGGAAATGTGTTTTGTTTAAAGCCTTTGGAGATGTGGATGCGTTTCCGCTTTGTATCAAAAGCAAAGATGTGGATGAGATCGTAAATACGATCTATATGATTTCAGGCAGCTTCGGAGGGGTAAACCTGGAAGATATTTCGGCTCCCCGTTGTTTTGAAATTGAAAGAAGATTAAAGGAAAAATGCGATATTCCTATCTTCCATGACGATCAGCACGGTACTGCGGTCGTTACTCTTGCAGGATTACTAAACGCAGTAAAAATCACGAAGAAAAAGAAAGAAGATATGAAGATTGTCATGAATGGAGCCGGCGCAGCTGCTATTTCCATTACGAAACTGCTTTTATCGGCCGGATTTCCGAATATTGTATTGTGTGATACAAAAGGCGCTATTTACGAGGGCAGAAAAGAAGGAATGAATCCGGTAAAAGAAGAAATGGCAAAATTGACAAATAAGGAGAAAAAGCCGGGAACCCTGGCAGATATGCTGGTGGAGGCAGACGCTTTTATCGGTGTAAGTGCACCGGGAGCCGTAACAACGGAGATGGTAAAAACCATGAATCCTGATCCGATCATTTTTGCCTGTGCCAATCCCACACCGGAAATTTTCCCGGATGAGGCAAGGGCAGGAGGAGCAAAGGTAATTGCTACCGGACGAAGTGATTTTCCGAATCAGGTAAACAATGTATTGGCATTTCCGGGTATTTTCCGGGGTACATTCGATGTACGCGCTTCGGATATCAATGATGAGATGAAGATCGCTGCAGCACATGCCCTGGCTGATCTGATCAGTGATGAAGATTTAAATGTTGATTATGTGATTCCGGAGGCTTTCGATCCGAGAGTGGGGAAGGCAGTAGCGGCAGCAGTAGCTGAAGCTGCACGAAAAAGCGGAGTAGCAAGATTATAGCACACTACGAACAATGGAGATGGTCGATATGATAAGTAAAGAAGAAAAAAAGGATTTACAGAAATTTGCACTGGAAATTCGAATCGGTACCGCCGAGGCCATTAAGGCCAGAGGATTTGGTCATGTAGGCGGAAGCCTCAGCGTTGCTGACGTACTTTCCGTATTATATGGAAAGGAAATGAAGATTGATCCGAAAAATCCGGATATGCCGGAAAGAGACAAACTGGTATGCTCTAAAGGACATGCTGGTCCGGCAGTTTATGCAGCACTGGCATTAAAAGGATATTTTCCTTATGAAGAATTAAAAACATTAAATCAGCCCGGAACAAATCTGCCGAGCCACTGCGACCGCAATAAAACAGTAGGTATTGATATGACAACGGGTTCTTTGGGACAAGGAACCTCCACGGCTGCAGGAATGGCTTTGGGTGATAAAATCAAAAAAAGAGACAACCGGATATTTTTGTTTGTCGGAGACGGTGAAATTGATGAAGGACAGGTTTGGGAAGCATTCATGTTTGCAGCTGCAAAAAAACTATCCAATCTTGTCGTATTAATTGATAATAACAAAAAGCAGCTGGATGGATATACAAAAAATATCCTGGACACCGGAGACTTGACGGCAAAAATGGCTGCTTTTGGATTTGATACCCAGACAATTGATGGAAATGACATTGAACAAATCTGTGATGCATTGGAGCATACAAGGGCAGGCGGAGATAAGCCTTATGCAATTGTGTTGGATACCATAAAAGGAAAAGGCATCAAAGAAGTGGAAGAAACCATGGCAAACCACAGTATGAACATAACGCCGGAAAAAGGCGATGAATGGATTGCACAATTAAAAGCTGAACGAAAGGCTTTGGGCGAATAGGAGGGAAATTATGAAAACAGTATATAATGGAGAAATGGATTCTCGCTTATTCAAAGATGTGTTAGGGGCTACCATTCCGGCTTTGGCCAAAGAAGATCCGGATGTAATTTATCTTGATGCAGACTTGATGAGTTGTATAGGTACGGCAAAATGGGCAAACGAAAATCCTGAAAAAGCAATTAACTGTGGTATTGCGGAAGCGAACATGGCGGGTGTTGCATGCGGATTGGCAGCTACAGGCTTTAAACCGATTATGCATACATTCGGACCATTTGCATCCCGCAGATGCTATGACCAGGTATTTATGTCAGGTGGTTATGCGAAAAACGCAATTACAATTCTCGGTACGGATCCCGGAGTATGTGCTGCTTTTAACGGCGGTACCCATATGCCTTTTGAAGATATGGCACTTTACCGTGCACTGCCGGAAGCAACTGTGATTGATATCGCTGACGCAAACCAGTTAATCAGTGTACTAAATCAGTCCAAAGATCTTCCCGGAGTTAAATATATCCGGGTGGGACGTAAATCAGCGGCTAAAATTTATGAAGACGGTGCGACTGTTCCCATTGGAAAAGGAGTAACTATTCGTGAAGGAAAAGATGCAGTGGTATTTGCTGCCGGAATTATGCTTCATGAGGCAATGCAGGCAGCGGAAATGCTGGCAAAAGAAAATATTGAGATTGCAGTAATTGATATGTTTACGGTAAAACCGTTAGATGAAGATTGCGTAATAAAATATGCGCAGCAGACAGGTGCTGTAGTGACTGCTGAAAATCATAATAAGATTGGCGGATTGTATAGTGCGGTGAGTGAAGTATTGTCCCGCAAACAGCCGACACCTGTGGAATACGTAGCTGTAGAGGATGAATATGGAGAAGTTGGACCTCAGGATTACCTGCAGAAAAGATATAACCTGACCGCCGATCATATTGCGGATAAGGTTCGTACCGTGCTGAAACGGAAATAAAAACTTATATATAAGGAGCTGCCCCAGTGGCAGCTCCTTTTTGGTGTTGTTTTGAAAGCGCAGGAAAGATGCCTGATATTCATGAATTCATATGAATTCATATGAATTCATATGAATAATATGCAATTTTAAAGTATTATTCGTGATATTTATGTATATATTGCTATGTTCAACGCCTGGTGGTATTCTAAAACTAAGAAGAAAAAGCCGGCAATCTTCCTAATGACCCACCATAATAGTTAAAATAGCTAAAAATGAAAGGAGAAGTATGATATATGGGAAAACAACTAGCTAGGAGCGTTAGCATAGTTGGTGTAGGTTATACGCCGTTTGGCTTCCTGCAATCAACTTCAGCAATCAAAGATTTTACGGAACGTGAACTGATTTCTATGGCTTACATAGAAGCTTTGCAGGATTGTGGCCTGGAGGCCAAAGATGTAGACGCATTTTATATTGCTCAATATATGCCGGAAACTCTGAGCCATGCCAATTCGGTCGCCGGGATATATGCCGACTGGTTGGGTATGCGGATGAAGCCTGGTTTCCAAATGGATGGGGCTTGCTGCTCATCTACTCTCACCTTACGTAATGCGGTAGAGATGGTTGCCTCAGGATCGGCTAATGTCGTCGCATCCCTTTCGGTAGAAGCGACTACATCCAACCCGATTCCGGGAAAGCCCAGTCATATTCGTGAAGCTCTGCCAACACCTGAACTTTGGGAAAAAACAATGTATGGCAGCGATCATGGTTATGTATATTGGGGGGGAGTGCCCACATCCTTTGACGGATGTGCTTTGGAGTATGCAAGAAAGTATGGATTATCGATGGAACAGTTGGACGACGTTTTGAATATGGCGGCTTACAACAATCGCAGAGCCGGCGTATTAAATCCCAAGGCCGCCAATGCAGAAAAGACCTTTGAAGAAGAAGCCAAAGAGAACGGCTTTACTACCTTTATGGATTATCTGCGTTCCGATTTCAACATGAAGCTCAGTGTTACTTCAAGGATTAAACATATGGCGGCGACAGTGGACGGTGCCTCTGCGGTTATCGTCATGCCAACCGAGATGGCAAAGAGATATAACCTGGATAAACGTGCTGTTGAAGTTATTGGTTTCGGTACTGCAACCGCAACAGCGGCTAATCAAAATGATCTTTACCTAGCCTCTGCCAGGGAAGCATATGATATGGCGGGAATTACGAATCCGCGCAAAGAAGTAGATTATTTTTCTCCTCATGACTGCCTTATTGGGCGTCAATTCGTCCAGGCTGAAGCATACGGCTATTTTGATGAAGGCGAAGCATGGAAATATATCCTGGAAGGCAGGACTGCATACGATGGAGACCGACCCTATCATACCAGCGGCGGTCGTTCCAGCATGGGTCATGCTTGGGCGGCATCCGCAGGAGCAGAGGTTGCTGAAGCCGTTAGTCAAATGCGGGGTGAATGCGGCAAGCGTCAGGTAAAAATGCCCCCGAAAACCGCAGTCATCGCCAATGAAGGCGCAGGACTAAACACGAATACAACTATTTTAAGAAAACAGTAAGGAGGAAATTATATGCAGCCAATTATAAAGATGTGGTATGACTATCTGGATGAAGGCAAGCTGATGGGTTTAAAATGCAAACGTTGTGGCACGGTTCATTTTCCACCCTTTCCGATTTGCAGGGATTGCTCCGGTGTAGAGATGGAATGGGTTGAGGTCAGCGGCTACGCAACTGTGAATGAAATCGCATTGGTAACCGCACCCGATGAGTGGTTTACGGAGTATGCACCTTACTACTATGCCTATGCAGATACCGAGGAGGGTTCGAGCTTTAGTTCCATGCTTATGGGGCTGGAAGCAGAGCCGGAAGAGGTTCTGGACAAATATGTAAGGCGTTTTCCACTTCAGGCAAGGATTGAAATCCAGAAACGAGACGGGTATTCTTATCCTGTGTATCGCTTAGAGGAATAGGACTTGATTAAGAGGAGGTGCTTTTTTGGAAAAAAGTATTGTACATGAACAAGTGGTGACTAAAATTGCCGCTCAGTTCAAAAAGAATCCTGATGAAATCCGCGATGAAGATCATTTAGCAAAAACGTATGGAGCAAAATCCATCGATCTAATCCAGTTGGCAGCCTCCATTCAGGCGGCAACGGGGGTAAAGATCGGCTATGCCCAGACCCGGAAAGTAAATACCGTTGGTGAATGGGTGGATCTCGTAGCATCTCTTGTAAAATAGAGGTAAGTGAAAGAAAGGATGAGATTAATGCTATACGAATTAAGGATTTATAATATTGCAGAAGGTAGACGCAAGGATATCGAAGATCTCTTCGAGTTTACCAACCTTCCCAATTTCAAAAAACACGGCATTCCGGTACTGGGATTATGGTATGCCGCTGAGAAAGAGAAGGATGTCCTCTACTACATCCTTCAATTTGAAAATTTGGAAGACAAGGAGAATAAATGGAAAGCTTTTTATGCGGAACCGAGTTGGCAGACTGATATCGCCGAGTTTCAAAAAAAGGGAGATGTCGTACTGAAAAGTGACAGTTATTTGATGAATATGGTTCCTTTCTTTACGGCTCAAGGAGAAAAATAATGAGAAGAAATGCTGTCGTCACCGGTGCGGGCGGAGGGATAGGGCGTGCTGTTGCCTTGCGCTTTGCACAGGAGGGAATGAATCTTATGCTGGTTGACCTAAAGGAAGAAGGGCTTCTTGAGACTATTCGCATGGCGGAAGGGTTCGGTATTGAGGCACAATATCGTGTTGCTGACGTATCCGATGAAGGCGCCGTAAAGGAATATATGGAAACCGCTGCTTCCGTAAGTCAGCTTGATGTCGTAGCCCATTGTGCAGCGATCATACATGCGGGTAGTCTGATTGAGGAAATGGACACAGCCGTTTGTGAAAAGATATTCCGCGTGAACTTATTAGGGAGTTTTTTGGCGATTAAGCACTCCCTAATTATCATGAAACGTCAAGGCGAAGGCGTCATCATATGTACCGGTTCCACAAATTCCCTGCTTGGTTGTCCCGGTTTGGGCAGCTACAGTGCCAGCAAGCACGGTGTGATGGGTCTGATCAAAAGCGCAGCGGGAGAAAATGGTTACAATGGTATTCGCATATGCGGCGTAATCCCGGGTAATACTGACACTGAAATGATCGCGGAATTTCGGGATACTGCGGATCAGGTAGCAAAACCCATGTGCCGGGTAGCCAGACCGGAAGAAATTGCTGAAAGTTTCGCTTTTTTGGCAAAGAAGGAAGCTTCTTATACAAACGGAAGCATCCTCGTTACAAACGGTGGGCTTGGTTGCTGCACAATGTAGATGAGAATGGATGATTAGATGACTTCGGTGGGCGGAATTCCGCCCACCGATTGACTATACTACTGAAAGAGGTATTTAGATGAATTTGTTTGAGAAGTTTATAAACAGAGCAAAAACCAATTATCGCAGCATTGTATTCCCGGAGGGAGAGGCTCCTGAAATTGTAAAAGCTGCACATCGTGCCCAGACACTTGGGATATGCGCACCAATTCTGCTCGGTGATGCTGAAGTAATCCGAGCGGTATGCCAGAAAAATGAAATTCCGGAGGATACCTGGTATAAGGCGATAGATCCTGGAAAACAGGATATGAAAGCTGTTGCGGCAAGGCTCAGTGACATAAGTAATCTGGATCTAATCACTGCCCAGTTCCTGCTGGAGCAGCCGCTCTACTATGGAACTATGATGCTTCGTGATGGGCAGGCCGATGCAATGGTTGCCGGTTTTATTGCGGAAACAGCTGAGGTAATCAGTGCCGGGATGATGATCGTAGGGCTTACTGAAGGAATCACTTCTCCCTCAAGCTTTTTTATCATGGATATTCCTGGATTTAAAGGTTCTGAGGGCAGCCTGCTGATCTATGCCGATGCAGGCGTCAATATCGATCCAACTGCGGAGGAATTGGCCGATATCGCCGTGGAAACTGCCAAAAACGCTTCTTCACTGCTTGGATGGGAGCCACGGGTAGCTTTATTATCCTTTTCAACTAAGGGGAGTGCGTCCCATGAGAAGGCCGATAAAGTACTGGAGGCTTTGCGAATTGCACGGGAAAAGGCTCCCAATATGCGTATTGACGGAGAATTACAGGCTGATGCCGCCCTCTCAAGCAACGTCGCAGAAAAGAAGGTGCCAGGCGGCAGCAAGGTGGCGGGACAGGCTAATATTCTGATTTTTCCAGATTTGAATGCCGGTAATATTGCCTATAAATTGACTCAGCGGCTTACCGGTGGCCAAGCGTACGGTCCAATTTTACAAGGATTCCGAAAGCCAATCTGTGATTTATCCAGAGGTTCCACTGTTGATGACATATTTGGTATCATCTGCATAGCTGCGGTTGAATAATCTTACTTGGAGGCGGTACATATGGAAATTCGGGTCGGAGTAGATATATTTTATATTTCAAGAATGGAAAAAATGATTAAGGACAATAACCCTGTTTATCTTGAGAATGTTTTTACTCCATATGAGCAGCAATGCGCAGTGAGACATTCTTGTCCAGCTGCGTATTACGCCACCCGGTTTGCAGCGAAAGAAGCGATTTTCAAAGCTTTGTCAACACAGTGGCTGGAGCCTATGACATGGTCGCAGATTGAAATCCGATCCAATCCCTGTGGAAGCTTATATGCCGTATTTTATGGAGAAATACTTAAGGTCGTCAAAGATATCAACGCAACGCATGTATCCATCAGTGTTTCCTGGGATACGGATTATGCGATCGCCTATTCGTCACTGGTACTGG
>Ga0153983_1000095_pt1 | contig 20182 bp, 17 predicted proteins | sample TSGA067MetaG_FD_104693 | JGI IMG/M metagenome (GOLD analysis project Ga0153983, IMG submission 104693) | Attine ant fungus gardens microbial communities from Georgia, USA - TSGA067 MetaG | ecosystem: Host-associated > Fungi > Mycelium > Unclassified | place: USA: Georgia, Alexander Wildlife... | reverse complement strand
GATGTACTTCACCTCTTAACATCTCAGTACTTCTTCCAGAGCAGAGCCAAGAGAGTAGAAAAACACTTAATGTAGTATATAAAGAAGTATTCAATAGCATTAGATTATAGATTGTATTTGTATGTGACAATGGACTTGAGATTGATTTTTCTTATAATTTAAGAGATAAAGAAATGAGTTAGAAAGAAAATCCTCACAGACTGTTAGAGGAAGGGAGCATAGCGACCTTTCAGACAATACTATTTGCTATTCCACAGACTGTTGTAAAAAGGAAGCATAGCAAACTGGCTTCAACACAAACTTCACAAGCCAAGCCAGAGGCCTGGATAAAAACCTTGTCTAGTATATATACTGCACCAAACGTGGGAGTGATACTACTAACTAACTGCTGACTAAAATTTACCTAAGCATTCCCACACACTCTCTTTCCACTCAAAAATGCAAATAAATTCAGGAAAAATTCAAATAAATTGGAACAGATAGTGAGCAAAGCGAGCTGACTATGATCTTACTGTTATAGGAAGGGAGTAGAGTAACCTGACTTACAACAGTGCAAACTATTAGTATAGGAAGGAAGCAGAGTGACCTAATGTACAATAAATATTGCTCACTATGTCGCAGACTGTCGTTGAAAGAGAGCAAAGTGACCTGATCAACAATACTATCTGCAGCTGCACAGACTGTTGTTGAAAGGGAGCAAAGCGACCTGATAGACAACACTACTTACTGTCACATAGACTGTTGTGGGAAAGGAGCATAGTGGACTGACTTCAGCACAAACTTAATAACACAGAATTAGTAGAGGGTTCTGGATGAGCTAGAGGCCCAGATGAAAACCTTGTATCTCATCATACAGACATAAGATGAATATATTACATTACCTCCCTTCTAAGATCATATCCTTGTAATATCAGCATACATCTTCATAGGTAATCAGATAATAGGGACTTTAGGAGTGTCCAGATATTTCTGATAGAACTTCTTACATGACCTCGGGGTTCCTTTAATTACTTCTTCCCTATACTCCCAGGTTCTTTCTTTGAGTGGTTGCCCCTTCCATTTAATGAGGTATTGTAGTTTATTCCCTCTCCATCAAGAGTTGAGTATTTCTTCTATCTCTTATATATTTGTTTGGCCTATGGGGTTAGTGATCTTGTTGCTAGACCTTTGCAACTGTTATTCAAAGGTAAGTGTAATGTAGAAAGTAAGGTATGACTTGTTGACAACAGGATGAATAGATTTCTAAGTAGATAGGATCTTAAGTTCATATGCTGATTTACCAATTTTTTGTATTATGGAAAATGGTTCTAATTGCTTGGTGGATGATTTTTTAGAGGGTTAATCAGTATTGTAATGCATTGTATCTACCTATACTAAGTCTCCTTTTGACTACTCAACTCCATATTTTTTTTTAGCATCCCATTTCCTCTTCATGACTTTATTAGTCTTTTTTAACACAGTTTCTATTTTGGCTCTGATTTCCTTAATTGTTTTAAGGAATTGTTCTATTTCTAGAGAGTCTTCTGTAGTCCTACTTATATCCCTCTCTATGCTTGGGTGGTGTCCTAGGTTAATCATAAAGAGAGATCATTCTATGCTAGAGTAAATCTAGTTGTTATAGAAAGATTCCGTGATTAGTAACCATTCTGTCCAATTGTTCTGCCTATAACTACAGTAGAGTCGAAGATACTATTTATCACAAAAGGCCACTTATTAATTTGTGAATGGTGAATTGAATATTCAAAAGGCTCAAAAAAGTAAAGTTAGACAAGCAGCAAAAGATGTTGTTAAGTCTGAGGTCTAATCCTCAAACTATGAGTCCTTAAATATAGAATTGTGATAGTCTATTTACTAGGACAGATCATCACATACTACTACCTATTGTTCTACATATAGTAGTGCCTTTGTGCTTAATATACTTAACCTTATGGAGGCTGTCTTTTGTTCTAAGAAAAGGACAGATGACTATCTATAGATAATTAATGAAGTCTATGTACAAACATTAAGGCCTTCATATCTCCACTAATATTAATTGCCTTGAGGTTGTTCTAGGCTCATTCTGAGCATTATAAAGAAAGCTTCTGCTGAGCCTAGAACCAAAATATTAATTGTGGCAGTTTCTGAGATATTAGCGATTTAATAAACAATAACATAGTGGTTACTAGTTGATCTGCTTAATATCTCAGCTAATATTGATTGCCTTGTAACTGGCATTGATTGAAAGGTCTTTTCAAGAGCTTTCTGTAGCCATTGAGACCATAAGAATTGTCAAAGAATTGATAGAGATATAGCCAAATAAAGTTTGTGACACTATTCAAGTTTTTGATTGACTCTTTCTGTTTAACTGTCAGTCTAAGAGTGGTAAGTAGTAAATGGATTCCTTTCTATGCCAAGTCATTAACATAGTTCCTTTATGAATCTCGATACAAATTATAGTTCTTAGTCACTGATAATTCTCTAAGGGACTCCTATATCCTTAAAGACTCAATTCTATAATACCTTGGCTACCTCTTGTGTGGTAATGTTCATGTTGATTGGTATATAATGAGCCATCTTGGAGAAGCAATCTACTACTACTAATATGCTATCGTATCCTGTTGACTCCAATAAAGGTTCTATTAGATCAATGCTAAGAACTTTGTGATACTTTGTTAGGATATAAGCAATTCTTCTTAGGTTACTAATTGGGTTTATTTGCTTGGTACTTTTTATATCCCACAACATATCGTTTGATATCTTCTAGTATCCAAGGCTACTAGTAGTTTCTCATTATCAATTTATATGTTTTGGTATATTCTAGATGTCTAGCCAATTCAGAGTCATGGTGTTTCATAATGATTTCTTCTTAAAGTATAGCTAAGTTCAAAACATAGACTCTTTCTTTCTATAGTATTACTTTTCCCTCTTGTCTCTGACCTTCTTCTTGTCATTCTACTGCTCTTTTTACTTCCTCTTCTGTAAATTCCTCTGCTTTTTCAATCTCTTTCCAAAACTCTCCCTCTTGAGTTATCAAGCTCCTAAATAATTCTTCTTTCAACAATGTCTGATCTTTATTGTCATTTCTCCCCTAAGTATAGTCTGATCTCTGAGATAATGTGTCTACTTTTTTCTAGGAACTACTAGGTTTATGTATCAGTTAGAAGTTATACTCTTAATATCATGACTTGGCAAAACAGCTAAGTTATTATTTAATATTTCTTTTCCTTTTCTTTTCTTTTCTTTTATTACTAAGGTAGAGCATGGGAAATATCATGTGGCAAGTCACAGAGTCACAAATATGTGATAGCAGTCACAGAAATGGTCACAAGGAGTCACAGGTCATAGTCACAGCATGTGACAAAGAAGTTAGCTGATAGACATGAGAACTGTGGGAGACAAGACGCATAGCCACAACAGTAATTGTATATATAGTGTAGCAAATCTAACAGGAACTCTATCAAGTTCTCTTTGTCAATCACTGAACAAAGAGCAGTTGGCTTTATTCCAGCTTGGAGTTTAGCTTTCTTACACTTAAAGCTTTATTATCCATTGCACTAAAAGGGTACAAAAGGGAATTGCACACTGGGACAAACAATAATATGTAGTATCAGTTTTTAATTGCATGCTAAAGGTTTGAGGAGAGATAACTGAAGTGAAGATTTTAAATATAAGATAAAACTAAATATTATATGTAGCTTTAAATAAAATAAATTATGTTTGTAGTTGAAAGGAGAGTAAGCTCTCTTTAGATTGTCATTGCATAGTCTCCCTAAGGTATCAACCTTTACATACTGTGACTAGACTCTACTGGAAATATAGTTAGTTGATTACTCATAGATCCTCTACACTCAGTTGTCCCCTTGTCTGTATCTCTAATACCAAACCTTATGGATGTGATACAACTTAAGTGTGTACCTAGCCAAGCTTTTCTAGCCTGCTGTCCTCTCCGAAGCCTGCCCAAGTTACATCTGCTATTTCTCCCTAGATCAAGTTCTAGGTATATTCTGTGTTTTTCTTAAGATATTCTACTAACTCCAAACTCTTACACTTAATAGCTTCATATTTAACAATTCCAGAGATAGTGATGATGAAGGTAAGTGCCAAGAGGTTTTTTATTATTATCCTGCTCTCTGGATACTATATTAAAGTTATTATAAATAGTTGAAACTCAAAGAAGAAAATATAAAAAGAAAACTATTACTACTTTTAGGATTCTCTCAACTCCTACTTACTCAAAGTTCCCCTAAATTCCTATAGATTACATATTCTTCTCCTGACTCCTTCCCATTAATGACACATCCCTATTGCTGTTTTCTTCTAGAATCTTCTTTATTTTTCAATGTTTTTCTCTTTGTTATTAGCTTGTAATTTAGAACTTCTTAGTTACCTGTCAAGTGTTAGTTAGCCCCAACTACTGTCCAAATTCTATAAGTTGCATCCTAGATGTCATTTATCTAAATATATCTGATCTGATACCATCAATACTTATTTGCCATCAGTGGCCTATCTATCTAAGTCTGTCACTAGTATACTGCTAAGTTTAGAGCTCAAGTATTCCATTTTTATCAAGGTATATCTAACACAAGATAGATCTAGAACATTGTCATCTAATAACTCTGTGTATAACCTGATACCAGTTTATCTTGCTTATCTCCTAAGATACTTTTATAATCTCTAAGTTCAATTCTACTTGCTCAATGTTTTATATAATACTTTGGTATGTTCTAAGAACTGATAATGGGTTCTAGAGCAAATTCTGATTAGGAATTTGTTAGTATAAGGTGTATCAAATGCTACTTTCTGCCATAAATTCACTGGTAGTGTAACAGTACTTAATAGCAATTGAGCTTCTATGGCTTTTTGAAGTATCCTAGGTTCTTGTAGTCAGTTCATATCTTGAATTAGTTACTTCTTATAAGATATTGTTGCCATTGTTCAAGTCCTCCCATGATTGCTAGTAGTTTCCTGTTATAAATCTCATAGTTTTTCTCTATTTTATTTATTACTTTGGATAGGTATACAATAGGTTTCCAAGAGTTATCTTCTTATTGCTGGGACAACACTCCTCCTATGGCATATACTGAGGCATTAGTTTCTATTTGTAATTTTCCTTTGAGGTTGGGAATTGCCAGTATAGAGAGGTTCATTATTTTATTTTTAAGTCTATTGAAGGCATTCTTCTTTTCTTCTTACCATCTCTACTCCTTCTTCCCTATCAACTCAGTTAATGGTTTAGTGACTTGTGCAAATTTAGGGATAAATCTTTGGTAGAAGTTACAAAATCCTAAGAATTGTCACACTTCTCTTTTATCTCGAGGTTCTGGCCATTAAGCTATATTCTTTATTTTAGTAAGATCAGTCTCTATACTGTCTTGTAATATAATGACTTTAAGGTATTCAATCTTAGTTTGGTGAAACTTGTATTAATTATAATGAAGCAATAGTTTGTTATTAGCTAGTATTTGTAGTACTTGTCTTACTATATTTCTGTATTTTTTTATGGTTTGGGTAAAGGTTAAAATATTGTTCATATAGATTACAATCTTCCCTATCATAATTAATTCATAAAATAGAGTATCTATTATGAGCTGGAAGATTGCAGTGTTATGCCATTAGAGAATTTTCTATGGAAATGTAGCATAGGATACATATTATATCCCTGGATTTCACTATTGGAACCTACTCTAGAGACCTCCTACAAGCCCCAGACATAATCTAGACCCAAGATTGGGTACTTTTAGCCAGTAGTTGCCAAACTGCCACATGCTAGAATAGCATATACCTCAGGAGACAAGACTGATGAGCTAGCATCAGGTTTCTCAGAGACAAACTATCAATGTCAATACTCTAGAACTCAGAGGCTCAAGAACATCTTTGGAATACAATATAATTTCAATCTAGAGTGGACTTAGACTAATATGACATCAAGATAGTAAATCAAAAGTCTATCAGTGACTAGTGATCCCATCACTGTTAGACTCAGTAAAGAAATGGATGTGCCACCAGACAATGATCGTATTGCTGATGCTTGGACACACTGTCATGTGTTTTTAGACCGTATTCAGAGTAGGAAGAAGCCGGTTTGGGATTCAAGGAACGATGGGTAGGAGTGAAGTATGGAGGTGGAGCAATATCACATAGTTATGTCTGGGAGGTATAAAGGACAGGAAGGTAACAGTTGTCATGACTGCATGGTGATGTCATAGAGGAGAGACACGAGAGAGAGTAGTAAAGTGGAAAGTTCACTTTTTTATTTCTTTTTTAATTGAGTCTCGAACATTTGTAATATTCTAATATATTTCTCAGGGTAGAAATTGATGGGGAGAGCCTTCTTAGCCCTTGCCTTTATCTCAGAAGCTCTTGAGGTTGTAAATGCAATTTTCTTAAGTGTATAAGGGGTGATCTTGGTAAGAAGTTGAGTTGGTAAATATTTTCTGCTATATACTCTACTCTTTCATAAGACAAGACATAGTGGTCGCTTGGACAATCTTTTATAGAGTAGCAGGCCTAAAAAGTCTGGCTAATCATTGACTCAGATCGTGTCACACCTATAAGGTTTGGTATAGGGGTGTGGATAAGGGCTTAATTGAGTGTGATAAGACTCTTGAGTGGTTTACTGACTATTCTACTAGTGAGCTTGTTACAGTGTGTAAAGGTGGACACCTTAGGGACACTATGCGAATAGAATCTAGATTGAGCTCCTATCATTCCTATAATACTTAGATTCTAAATAAACTGCATATTCACTTTTTAATTTCTTTCTGATACCCCCACTTCCTACTTCTTCCCATGAACTCTTTAGTATGCAATTGAGAACTGTCACCACCTTTTCTACTTGCTTGTCACAGTAATCATCTCTTTTGCCTCTTTCAATGTTGCAAGCGAATTTTCCATAGAAGATAACATTTGATATACTTTATAACAATGGATTCTTAATTAGAGTTTGCTCTAGAACCCTTTCTATAATTCTCAGAACATAATACTATATAATAAAGACATTGAGCTAGTAATAATCAATCTAGAGCTCATGCTGATACCTCGAGAGACAATTAGGATGAACTGGCATTGGGTTACTAAGAAAGTTACTAAAGGACTATGCTCTAGATCTACCTTTGGATGGACTAACTTAGAAGAATGGCAGACTTGTACTCTAAAACCAATATTACTCAAACAGTGAACTTAGACTAATAGACTTTGTGCTTATAAATAAGCATTGATGGCATCATATCAATTATATTTAGATAAATGATCTCTAGGACATGACTTGGAGATACTAGACATTTATAGAGACTTGCTAACTGTTTAACAAGTAATTAACAAAGTCCAAATTACAAAGCAGCATCAAGAGCATGATAGAGGAAGATGAAAGAATATTCTAGAAGAAAGCAGTGATGAAGATGCATCATCTTTGATGGAAAGGACTTAGTGAGAGAATGCATTATTATAAAAAAAAGAGAGGGCCACATTATTAGTAGGATTTTAGGAGGCCTTAGGATAGAAAGAAGTCAATAGAATCCTAAAAGTAGTAATAGTTTTCTTTTTATATTTTATTTCTTGAGTTTTAGGGCTTTGTAATAACATTAATATAGTATCCAGAGTACAGTTGGATTGGAAAGGAACCTTTTGACTCCTATCTCCATTTACACTGTCTCTGGAATTGTGAATGTGGATCTATTGAGAGTAAGAAAACTGGGACCAGGGGGATGTTTTGAGAAGAACACTGAATATACCCAGAACTCAATCTAGAGAGAAATAGCAGATGCAACTCGGGCAGGCTTTGGAGAGAACAGCAGGCTGGGAAGCTTGGCTAGGTGCATACTTGGATTGCAATACATCCATAAGGTTCAGTGTTGGAGGTGTAGACAAGGGGGCAACTGAGTGTGAAGGACCCATAAGTGATCAACTAACTGTATTTTCCAGTTGAGTTTAGTCATAGTGTATAAAGGTTGATACCTTAGAGAGGCTATGCAATGACAATCTAGAGAGATCTTATATTCATTTTATAATAACTAACATATAATTTATTGGAGCTATGTATAATTCTACTTTTCTAATTATTTATAAACCTTTATCTTCAATTATCTTCTCTTGGACCTTTAGCATGCAATTGGGAGCTAGCATATCATTATTTTGTTTGTCCCAGTGTACAATTTCCTTTTGCACTCTTTCATCTGGAGCCTACCATGAGAGAAGTTTTAGATTTGGGGGTTTTCTATTCTTTCTGCTTCTTTTTCACTTTAATACTTTGAGCATCCTAAATTTTATTTTCTAAAAGATACCTAATTCTTTAAATCTTTCTAGAGCAGAAAACCAACTAGAAACTAGAACTAGGAGTTGTTAAACTTCTACTGCACAGCGCGCTGGATTAGTACATCTGGTAGATAATCCAGAACATATATTATAGAAAAAAGCAAGATTTGTAGCTAACAGAAGACAAACAAGTATGGGAACGACCTCTGAGATATTAGAACTATCAGAATGGCCTACTCTGAGCCTTAGATCTCCCTTAGATGTCAAGCCAAACCTCTTCTTAGATACTTTAGTAGAACAGATTGAACCTATTATCCTAAGAAGGTCTAGTTTTTCAAGTGTATGCATAATCCTCAAAGAATTACCAGAAGAACTCACATCAGAGATAACATAAGTGCTTTCTGAAAATCTTGCTTTATTACCACTATCTCAATCATCTATGCTACTATTTAATAACTCAGCTACTACTCAACAATCAATACAAAATATGACTACTAAATTGAACATGCCTTTGCCTCTTAGCCCAAGCACCCCTAAGTAAAATGGATAGTTAAGGACGCTCAGAAACTTTCTTAGAATAATGGAATAGTTGTTCCAAACTGTAAAAATAACAGATGATCAAAAGAAACTAGATTAGATTACAGGATATATGGATGCTGATATATATGACCAGTGGACCAGCTTTGAAGAATATAAAGTTGGGTCTTGGAATTGGTTCCTAGAGAGACTTAAGACAGAGTACCCAGAACTAACTACTGAAGAACAAAGTAGTATAGATCATCTAAGAAAATTGTATAGAGAAAATACCAGAATCAACTTATTAGAGGAAAAGTGACTTATGAGCTTCAAGAGAAGGTTTTTGTATATTACTCAGAAGTACCTCAAACTGCTGGCAGTAACAGGAAACAGAGAGCTTGTTGAGCTCTTTGTTAAAAGTTTAGACAATGCATTTCAAGATGTGCTTAACTCTAGATTAAGTATACAAGAGATGCTTAAGATAGATGCACAAGGAAGAAGTCACATTGAGGATCCCTACAATCTAAATCATGTAGTACAGAAAGCTATAGATTTAGTTAGTGGAAAGACAATAGCATGGGTGTTGAAATATATGCTAGTAATATTATCTAGGAATGGAAAAGTGGACCCAGACACTAGAGGACTGGTGTATTACAGTAGAGAAGAGTTAGTGAGGAAAGTCAAGGTACATTCAAATGTGGAGGCCTTGTAACAAGATATAAATATATTAAAGACATTATATGAGAAACAAGAGAGATTGAGAGAAAATCATGAGAAGAGTGTACAAGAGGCTCTAGATAGCATAAAAACTCTTATACACTCACAAGGACAGACATTAGCACCTTCAACAAGAGAAATAGGAGGATTTCCAATGAGGTATAGACAGGGACCACCATAGATAAAACTGCCTAGACCTCCAAGAAAGTATTTCTATTACTTTGAAACAAACTACTTGTTTTTGTTTTGTCCTAAAAAGACAAAAGATAAGAAAAAAGGATTAATATTAGTAGATAAGTTTATGGTAAGGTTCACAAATGGAGAGCTAATACCTATAGAACATAATATGTCCATCAAGGATTGTGTAAGAAAGTACCTACACAGTATATAGGATCAAGAGCTGGACACAAGAGAGGTCATGATGTCATCCCAACCCATAAGGAGACAAATGGAAACTCTATCTAGAGAGAGTAGACAGTCAGAAGAGATGTCCTAGTTAAGAAAGAAAGTTGGTAGTCTAGAGATTATGTTGAAAAAGATGAATCTAGAAAGAGAGCCAACTCTAGAGCCAGAAGAAGAAGATATGGAGTCCTTTCTGAGAAGAATGGCAGTAGAGTACATTCAAACAAGACAGGAATCAGCTCCTAAAAAAAAGTTAGGTTTTTAGAGATACCAATGAAGAAACCACCATTCAAAAGACAGGTTTGCTTTCAAAGTGGTAATATTTCAGAGGTAAATAAACAGAATCAAATAAGGAAAAATCCTCACTAGAAAGAACAGAAAATGGGACTTATAGTGGATCTAGAACATCAGCTACAAGTCAAAACCATGAGTTCTCTTATTGAAAGGTGCTTACACAGATGCCAATAGTCAATATTCTACTATTCCCAGTGAAATATTTCAGACAATTTCCTCAGAGAGATATACCAGTAAAGAACAAGATATCTATTGAGAAAGGAGTCAAGGCTGAGGAGATATTAGATAGAATGTTAGAAAGAGAAATGAAAGTGACTCCTAAAGAATTATGGGCTATGGTACCAAAGTTACAGGCAGCCTTGAAAGAGATCTTAATGAGTAAATGCTCAAATAAGGATGAATCTAGAAAGAACAAAGATTAGAAAAAGGAAGATAGCCAACTACAAGGGAAAGTGGTGTTAGTTAACAGTCTAGAAAGTTTAGAGAAGCAACAAGAAGTCATCGAGATAGAGGATAGTGAGGTCATTGAAGTATGGGCTATGGCTGATCTAGTCTTACAGTTCCTAGAGAAATTGAGTCCAGAAGAACATAGTTGTCAGGTGTTTGCAATAAGAGAAAAAAAAGAAAAAAAAGAGAGAGTAGTGCTAGATATGGCTCACCTAAGGGTGGTACCAGCTGTGATAAATAGTATTAGAGAAGAAGAAGTGTTATTGGATAGCGGCTCACAGATAGTCTCAATGACCAAGAAAGTAGCTGCTGCCAATAAAGTCAGCTAGAACCCTAGTCTTAGCATCCAGATGCAAAGTGCAAATGGATCTCTATCTAAAATATGCAGACTAACAAAAAACATACCTTTTACTCTAGAAAGAGTGACAGTGCTCTTACAGGTACATATAATAAATGTTGCACTGTATACAATATTGTTAGGGTAACTGTCTGACACTATAACAGAGAGTAGAATTGTTAATAATAAAGAAGGAAATCAGACAGTATGTATTACCTGTCCAAATACTGGGAATAAGATAGTAATACCAATATATAAAAAAGAGGAATTACCAAGGAAAGTAGAAAACTTGGCAAATTTTTGGTGAGCCTTGAGAAATCTGAAATATTCCCTAGAGAAGAGGTTCCCTGTATAATTGAACTAGATCGAGACGAGAGTCCTTTCGTCAGCAAGGTTTTATTATTGGAAGGAAATACATTAAGTATAAATGAGTTGAGACTGTTATATCTAAAGAGAAATAGGCCAACCTTAAAAGAAAAGGAAGTAATACTTCTAGGATAAATAATGCAGAAAATAAGAGAACCTAATGCTCTTTAACAATATTGAATAGCTGTAGAACAGGAAACAGGTAATTTAGAGGAAATAAAGGAGGAAGTTGTGAGTTGCTTTGCAAAGAAATATAAGCTGGAAGTGCTGAAAGTGAAGCTGGTACTGGGAACCTTACTAGAGCGATTCAGAATTATAAGGGAGATAGTAGGTGATCCTTTACAAGAAATACCCAAGTTACCAGAGTATCTACCAAAGTTCAAACCTAGAGAACATTATACTCTAGAAAGAAAGGAAAAGTTGGATATGATGTATGAAGAAGGGTTCTTATAGCCAGAAGAAAGAAAATTAATGCATTGGCTAGTAAGTGAACAGAACAAAGCTTTTGCATAGGATAATACAGAGAAAGGGAAATTTAAAGAGAAGTATTTTCCACCAGTAGAGATACCAATAGTTGTACATATTCTATGGGTAAAAAAGCCTTTTAGAATTCCCCTAGCTATTTATGAAGAAGTATGTAAGATGATTAAGAGAAAGATAGATGCTTCTGCATAATAAAGAAGAATGGCAAGAGCTTAAGAATAGTTCACAGTCTAGAGCTATTGAACAGAGTGATGATAGTATATTCAAGACTGTTGCCAGCAACCAAAGAGTTGGCTATGTACTTTGCAAAAAGAGCCTATAGTAGAATATTAGATTTATATGTAGAATATGATGAGAGAGTACTGGCAGAACAGTCTAAAGATCTAACTATCTTCCAGACGCCCTTCAGAGCATTAAGATTGGTTACTCTACCTATAGGATGGACAAATTTAGTGTCTATCTTTCATAATGATATGACTTATATACTGAGGGATGAGATATCAAAGTATATATTGCCATACATTGATGATGTGCCAATTAGAGGTCCTAAGACTAGATATGAGCTACTAGAAGGCAAAGTAGAAACTCTAGATCAAAATCTAGAAATTAGAAGATTCATGTTCGAGCATCTAGAGAATGTTAATAAAATACTATAAAGGATAAAGTATGCTAGAGGAACCTTCTCAGGTCCTAAGATGACAATATATAGTGATCATATCACTATAGTAGAATTTGAATATTCATATGAAAGGAAGAGACTAACTAATGATGTTATTGGGAAAATATTGTGCTGAGGACCTTATGAAGACATTACAGATATAAGGGCATTTCTAGGGACAGCAGTGTAATGCAAAAATCATATACCCAACTTTGTGATGGTAGCGACACTCTTATATGAGATAGTTAAAAAAGGTGTTCCATTTGAATAGAGGCTTACACAATAAAAAGTACAACAAGATCTTAAGATACTTATAGAAGACTATTTTCACATAAGAAATCCAAAGTTCCTAAGTGAACAGCCACTAGTCTTAGTAGTAGATACATTGTGGAGAACGGTAGGATATTACATATACCAGAGAAATAAAGAAGATTCTAAGAAAATCCATTATGCGAAATTTAACTTATTATTAATGGATCTGCAATAGCAGAGATATTCCCAGCCAAAGCGAGAGCTATGTGGACTGAGACAAGCCTTAGAACAAGAGATATATTTATTCAAAGAATGCAGGAATTTTATAATGGAGACTGATGCCAAGTATCTAATGAAAATGTTAAACAATCCAGAAAAGATACTGAATGCTACTATAAATAAATAAGTAGATTATATATGGACTAATTTTTTCTTTGAGATTGTATATAAAAAAGAAAAGATGTTTGGGCCAAATGGTCTATCTAAAAGGAAATGGTATCCAAAAGACCCACTATAAGAAGATTTTACAAATAGTACAGACAATGGGGCAAAAGATATAGTAGTAAGGAAAGAGAACCCCAAAAGTTTGGATCTATTGGAATTAGAGGAATTCTTTCATGAAAGTATAGAAAAAAAACTATTATTGGAGTTAGAGAGAAATCTAATAGAAGATGGTAGAAAAAGTAATAGTATTAAGAAGACAAGAGATATATTCTTAGAAACTGCTAGTAAAGAGCCTAAGCAGGATCTAAAAAGAGAGCTATTAGCAACCAAGAGTAAGAGATCTTTTGGAATACTAACAGCAAAGCAAGCCAGCTTAGTGGGAGCAGCTTCTCATTATTGGTTAGATAAAGGAGATGGAAAATTGTATAAAAAAATATGGGAAATGACAGCCTATAATTGGTTGTGACTAAAGAAGACTGGATAAAAATGTTGAAATCATGTCATGATGAAATAGGATATAGAGGTAGCTATGCTACCAATAAGCTGCTTTAGCAGAGATTCTAGTGGCCAGAAATAAAAGAAAATGCTGTGTGGTATGTTAGAACCTACCATATGTGTTAAGTTAGATAAAAAAGAGCTCTAGAGCTACCACCAGTAGTAACGCATATACCATCAATCTTTCAAGTTTTATATACAGATACAATACATATGAATCTACCTTCAAATGGCTGTAAATATATAGTATATGGAAAATATAGATTGTCATCATAGATAAAAGCTAAAGCTCTAAAAGAAGAGAATGCTAGGTCTATAGGACAATGGCTATTTGAAGATATTATATGTAAATGGGGAAGTCTAGTAAAGATAGTTACAAACAACAGAGCCCTATTTAAGAAGGCTATAAAGTGGCTAAAAGAGAAGTATGGAATAAAAGGAGTAGTAATCTTATAACTCATAAGCAAATAGTATAGTCAAAAGGCTACATTGGGATCTTAAACAAATACTATACAAAGCAACGAAGGGAGATGTTAGGAAGTGGGCTTGGTACTTATACTATGTGATATGGGCAGATAAAATTACAGTAAAGAAAGAGACGAGGTGTTCACTATACTTTATGGTGACGGATGCCTGTCCGACCATACCTTTAGACATAATAGAGGTAATGTGGTTAGTCAAATACCTAGAGAAAATGCTCTCTAGAGAGAAGCTAATAGGGTTATGAGCAATAGCATTGGCTAAGCATATTGCTCATGTAGAAGAAATGTAAGAGAAAGTTACTTAGGAAAAAATTAGAAAAACTTTATAATTAGAAAGAGACCTACAACATAAGATAGAGAAGTTGAATCTAGGACCAGGAAGTTTGGTTCTGGTAAAGAATTTGGCTATAGAAATATCAGTAAATAGAAAAATGAAACCAAGGTATTTAGGACCTATGGTAGTAGTGAGAAAATTATAAGATGGCACTTATATCTTAGCTGAACTTGACAGTTCAGTGTGGCAGAACAAAGTAGCAGCCTTTAGAGTACTATTATATTTCTCTAGAAGAAAACTTAACTTTAACTCGAAAGTTAAAAAGTTGCTAGATGCCTCAAAAGAAAACTTAAGAGAATTTACTGCTGAATCAGACAAAGATAATCACATAAGAGAGCTAACAGTAAAACTATTTGATTGGGAATAATAGCCAAGATACAATTGAGTAAAGAGTATATAGACAGAATCATATACAACGAGGCAGACTATCTAATAGACTGAGCAGAAATACAAGAGTTGTACAAAAAAAAAAAGACAGTCCTGCTCCTCAATGGCATTTTTGTAGTTGTGAGCCACATTCTCTAGAAAGTAAATAGTCTGAAGAATGTTAGAAGAGGCAAAGATGAGGGCAATCTCAATAGTAGAAAGAGAGCAAGAGCAGAGCATAGAGTTCTGAGTGTGAATACCTTACTTATAAAAGTCCTAGATAGTATAAAAGATGGCGCAAGCTATAAAAAGATAACTTAGAAGAAAAACAAAGGAAAAAGGAAAATATACTTTTCTTGGTAAGACTGCCATCAGAACCAATGATAGACAGAGATGCAAAAGCAGACTAAGAAAGTAAATGAGAGTTAGAAAAAGAAGAGATAATTTAGAGAAAAGACTTACTAGAAAGTAAGAGATAGGAATAGCCCTTGTAAACAGAGCTGAAGAAACTAGAGAAGGCATAGATGGCAAAGTATCAGAAATAGGAGGACCACCAGTATTATCAACTTGTATAGGAGACTGAAAAAGAGAAGTGAAAGGTAGCATATGTGTAAAAAGAAAAAAATACAAACAGAAGCTTGACAAAGAAAACATTTAGTAATATTATTATATAGGACATGTATGATAAAGATTATTTCATCATTATTGCTATCTAAAATGTCGGCTTTACTATTAGAAGAAAATGAAGCCTTGACTTTGCAACGCTAAAAAAAAAAAAAAAGAGAGCTTTCTAAGTTGACCAATGTTTGTTTACAAAATACCCTTTAGGTATCAGTTATCAACAATTTAACTCAAATGTTCAATTGTTTGTCTTCTATTTTTCTGAGTATTAATAGTTCTTCTAATGTCTTTAGAACTACTAGTACTTTATCATCTATTATCTTGTTTAACTCTTTCAATTTCTTTTTTGTACATTCTTTCACTCTTGAACTATAAGCCTAGATTTTCAATTTAAAAGAGTAGAAATTTTCTGATCTGTACTAAAAGAGTGCAAAAGGGAATTTTACACTGGAATAAACAATAATACATGGTACTAGCTCCCAATTGCATGCTAAAGGTTCAAGAGAAAATAGCTAAAATGAAAGTTTTAAGAAAGAGGAGAAACTAAATATTATATATAGCTTTAGATAGAATAAATTAAGTTTGTTGTTGAAAATAAGAGTAAGCTCTCTCTAGATTATTATTATATAACCTCTTTAAGGTATCAATCTTTACATACCATAACTAAACCCTATTAGAAAATACAATTAGTTGATTACTCATAGATCTTTTATACTCAATTACCCTCTTGTCTATATTTCCAATACCAAACCTTATAGGTGTGATATAATCTAAGTGTGTATCTAGCCAAGCTTTTCTAGTCTACTATTCTCTCTAAAGTCTGCCTGAGTTATATTTGTTATTCCTCCAATACAAAACTATTGAGTGTAAAAGTTCAGAGTTAGTAAGATATCTTGAGTAAAATACAAAATATACCTAGAACTTGATCTAGTCATGATTTCAGAGGTAGTAATGATGGAAGTAAATGCCAAAAGGTTCTTCTTTTTTCATCCTGCTCCCTAGATACTATATTAAAGTTATTACAAAGCTCTGAAACCCAAAGAATAAGATATGAAAAGGAAACTATTACTACTTTTAGTGTTTCTTTAACTTCCTCTTACTTTAAGTCCTCCTAAACTCCTGAGGCTTATGTGTCTCTCTCCTAGATTCTTTCTATCAATGATGTATTCCCATTGCCATTTCCTTCTAGATTTTTTCCCCTCTCTTTGTTGTTTTTCTTCTTGTAGTTAGTTTATAATATAGAACTCCTTGGTTGCTTGTCAAGTATTAGTAAGCTCCAATCATTGTCTAATTTCTCTAAGTCATAGTCCAGTTGTCATTTATCTAAATATACCAGATCTAATACCATCAATACCTATTTGCAATTGAAGACACCTCTGTTTAAGTTTATCTTTAGTACTCTACTAGTTTTAGAGCTCAAGTATTTTATCTTTATCAAGATATGTCCAACACAAGATGAATCTAGAATATTGTCACCTGATAACTTTGTGTATAACCTAATACCAGCTCATCTTGCTTGTCTTCTGAGGTACTTTTATGAGCTCTAGGTTCAATTTTACTTGTTTAATGCTCATATGATACTTTGGTATGTTCTAAGAACTAATAATGGGTTCTAGAGCAAATTCTGATTAGGAATTTGTTGATATAAGGTGTATCAAATACTACTTTCTACCACAAATTCACTGGTAGCATAACAGTACATCTATTTATTATTAGGCCTGATTTTCTTTTTCTCCTTTTATCTTTCCTAAAGTTATCTCAATCCTTTTCTATTCTTTTAGAATATTGTTGCTTTGGAAAAATAATATCATTCTTTTATACTAAGCTCTTGCTTTATTTGGGTTCTCTTCTTTATTTTTTGTCAAGCAGGTTTATCAGAGAAGTCTTTTCTAACTTATTTTACAAAATTCTATATGCTAGTTATATAGGTATTCTTAGTTTTGCTTCTTAAGTTTTTTTAGGCATTAAATAAAGTATTCAAGAGTTAAATATGAAAGATAATGTAATTTAGGTATAATGATTTTTGTATACCAAAACTCTGCATTATTAACAGTTGAACTAGAACCAAGAGGCTATTGTTCTAAATAATATCCCATTATTTGTTTTTCACCCTGCATCTTATCTACTAGCTAGACAGCTATTCTTAGAGAACAATATTCACTATTTCAACTTAGTCACTAGGCAATTAAATCATTATTGTTTCAAAATCCAAGGAGAACTTTATTATCTCACTGGTGCTCTTCTTTCTCGTGGTGATTAAACTCTAATATATATATAAATCTATATTCTTAATACAGCAAAGTAGCTCAATATTAGAAAAACTAACAACAATAACCTAGATCCTGTAGTAATGAACAATCTTTAGACAATACTCCTAGATAGTTATCCTTATATTAGTTAATACTATTATGTCTATGAGCTTATCAAGGAAAAACTAGTAGATGAATAGTAGGAGATCATGATTAGGTTATATGTCAATTTACAACAGGATCAAAGAACTCATAATCTGTTTACTATTGAAGAAATTACAGTTATTATTTCTGAGAAAGAAGTATATCATGTAATAGATAATAGAGATATGATATTATGGGCAAAAGGAGAACAACTTAAACAAATTAGCCAGAACAGTCCTTTATATACTGTTTTTCATTATGTTCTATTGTTTCCAAAGGAGGAAAATAAGTAGTATCCAATTCCAATCTATGGTATTGAACTTAGAGAATAAGGGAAGAATACAAGATAAAGAGATAGAGGGAAATAGGTTTGCTTACAGATAGTTTCTGACAAATATTACTATGCCTATTATCTTCATATTAGAGATTGTTCTCAGCCACCTCAGGCTATCCTTTCTTTTCCTCTAACCACTACCATGGTTAAATCAAATAATCAGAATAAATTGTATGCTACCAATGCTCATCCCCCTGGCTTCCAGACTACCTCTACCAGTGTTAGTGAGTCTCCAGACTCACTCAATCTCATTTCTTGTACCAGCTTTAGAGCTGGTAAATGTATTCATCCCAGAGGATGCTCTTGTGCTCGTCACACTATCAGACACTTCTCCAGGAGTGTCTCAGCTGCTAAGGTCTCTAGGAATGTATCCCCTGAGCTCTCTTCCTCTGAGAAGGAGGAAAGTGAGGAGGAGGAGGTTAGTCCTGGTCCCAGGACACCCACTGCCTCTAGGATCATTACAGGTAAGCTCTCTCATAGAATTGCCCCTCTCCAGCCCCCCGCTGCTCCCTCTTTCTCTGCTCCTGAAGAGAGAATACATTCTATGAGTTGGGATGACCAAATTTCTGCTAAAGAGAGCAAGGGCCTTGCTTCTGGGATAACTTCTGCCCCCTAGGCCCCTTTGTCAACCAGTTTGATGCCTCATGGCCCAAACCATGGAACAGCTGAGTCATCCTCCTAAGTAGAGGGTGGCAGTGTAGTACCAGGCACCTGTGATGTGATAAGTGACTGTGATACATTAGTTATCTATGACTATAACAGCTTACCTCAGGCGTTACAACCTATGACAAGTGACATTGTCACACATGATGTTACACATGATTGTGACTTGTGGGATAGTAAATACTATATCATATCCTTGTCTGGTCACTTTGACTATTTAGAGAATGATGCCAAAGTTCTTGTCTCTTCTGTATTGTGTATCGCATGCTTTATTCAAAAGTATCCTATTGGAAGCCGTCCAATTGAGCAATTTCCTCCTATTTTGGAAGCAGGGTCTATTATGTGGCACCTGTTTCAAACTGTATCTGTAGTGGGGTGGGATCATTTTAAGGTCTCACCTCAGCCTAATTCGCCTTCACTCGTAGAGGCAATGAGGACTCTTTATGGTCCTAACTTATCTTAGGAGCTGTCTCCAGATACTGAGATGGCAGTTGATCAACTAGCAGTGGAGGAAGCTCTCTTTACTACTGTTACTAACAAAAAGACCAAGGGCAAGAGCAAAGTCCCTTCCTTTACTAATTCCTCTGCACCTTTCCAGAACGTGCCTACTCTTGCTCCAGTAGTCTCGAGAGCACCTCCTCCACCTCTACCAGCCAAGACGGCTACTACCAAGCCCACCCCCTGCGAAGGTGGCCACTAAACCCCAAGCACCCAAGCAGGTGCCTAAGTCCTTTATCCAAGTGGCTCGTAGTGGAAACCCCCAGTCCACTCCAAGGTTTTCTCCAGCCTCTGCTCACCTAGAGTATGAGAGCCTTTTTCGTCTCTGTGATATGTTTCCCGATCTTCCTATGGAGAAGGTCCTTGCCATGTACCAGTCTGGCTTTGGTGCTAGTGCCTCTCCAAACAGAGGAGATGCAGTTTCTTCTGGTGTCTCAAGGACACCCAAGATGACAATGTATGGGCCTACTAGGCACCAAGTGTTGATTCTACTCAACACTCCTACTGTAGAGGTCATTATGGCAAATGCTACTACTGCAGTTGAGTTCTGTAACAGGGGCTTGGTTGAGACTCACTCTAAGCTTAGAGTGGAGTCGGTACACAAGGCATGGGATGGAATATTTATGTTTACCAACTTTGTTGCATCAGCAGCAGAGTTAGAGGTGATCAAGCAGTGGCTCAAGAAAGTCATTGGCTTGGCTGCTAGTACTGTGATGGAGCCTTGTCTGCCACAGTCTAAGTCCTTTCTGAAGATCTTGGGTGTTCCTTACTAGGGCAACAACTCTTCACTTCCTATTACACAGGCTCAAGTTGAGTCTGTGAGTGCTAACACTCCTATTTTTGAAGGAGTT
>Ga0153983_1000091_pt1 | contig 20740 bp, 32 predicted proteins | sample TSGA067MetaG_FD_104693 | JGI IMG/M metagenome (GOLD analysis project Ga0153983, IMG submission 104693) | Attine ant fungus gardens microbial communities from Georgia, USA - TSGA067 MetaG | ecosystem: Host-associated > Fungi > Mycelium > Unclassified | place: USA: Georgia, Alexander Wildlife... | reverse complement strand
AATATACGTTTTTAGTTCATCCGGAAGCGAATAAAACTCAGATCAAAGAAGCTGTTGAAAAAATGTTCGAAGGAACAAAGGTAAAAAGTGTAAATACTATGAATCGTCCCGGAAAGAAAAAAAGACGCGGAAATATCGTAGGCAGAACAGCAAAAACGAAGAAGGCAATTGTGGCTTTGACTGAAGAGAGCAAAGATATTGAGATTTTTGAAGGATTATAAAGAGTATAAAATCATATATCCCGAGTGATACAGGGCATATGACAATACGCCAGGAGGCGTTGTAAATAGTAAATGTACTATGAAAGGAGAAACCGTAATGGGAATTAAGACATATAACCCATATACACCTTCCAGAAGACAAATGACTGGTTCTGATTTCCAGGAAATCACAAAATCTACACCAGAGAAGTCTTTGGTAGTGTCTCTTAAAAAACATGCCGGACGTAATAACCAAGGCAAAATTACAGTGAGACACCGTGGAGGCGGAAGTAAAAGAAAATATAGAATTATTGATTTTAAAAGAAAAAAAGATAATATAGCTGCAAATGTACTTTCTATCGAATACGATCCGAACCGAACAGCGAATATCGCATTGATTTGCTATGCAGATGGAGAAAAGGCTTATATTCTTGCCCCGGAAGGATTACATGTGGGGATGAAGGTTATGAACGGACCTGAAGCAGAAATCAAAGTTGGTAACTGCCTGCCGCTTTCGAATATTCCGGTAGGTACGATGATACACAATATTGAAATGAATCCCGGTAAGGGAGGACAGCTGGTTCGTTCAGCAGGAAATGGTGCTCAGCTAATGGCGAAGGAAGGCAAACATGCTACTTTGCGCCTGCCATCAGGAGAAATGAGGCTGGTTCCGATTGTCTGCAGAGCTTCTGTCGGTGTAGTAGGAAATGGCGAGCACAGTTTGATTAATATCGGAAAAGCAGGCCGTAAGCGTCATATGGGTATCAGACCAACTGTTCGTGGTTCAGCGATGAATCCGAATGACCATCCTCATGGTGGTGGTGAAGGTAAAACAGGTATTGGTCGTCCCGGTCCGTCAACACCTTGGGGAAAACCTGCACTTGGACTTAAGACAAGAAAGAAGCATAAGAAATCAAATAAATATATCATAAGAAGAAGAGATGGAAAAGCGTTAACAAAATAAAGGAGGTTAGGATCGAATGAGCCGTTCATTGAAAAAAGGACCATTTGCGGATGCGAGTTTATTGAAAAAAGTAGATGCCATGAATGAGTCAGGAAGCAAAAAGGTTATAAAAAGCTGGTCACGTCGTTCTACTATTTTTCCTCAAATGGTTGGACATACAATTGCACTTCACGATGGCAGAAAACATGTACCGGTATATATTACAGAAGATATGGTCGGTCACAAACTTGGTGAGTTTGTTGCCACCAGAACTTATAGAGGGCATGGAAAAGATGAAAAGAAATCAGGAGTTCGTTAGGAAGGAGGGTTTTATCCATGGCGAAAGGACATAGATCCCAGATAAAAAGAGAAAGAAACGCAGTAAAAGATACAAGGCCGTCTGCCAAATTATCTTATGCAAGAATATCAGTGCAAAAAGCCTGTTTTGTATTGGATGCGATTCGCGGTAAAGATGTACAGACTGCGCTTGCTATCTTGACATATAGTCCGAGATATGCTTCCCGCATCACTAAAAAAATAGTAGAATCGGCAATTGCGAATGCTGAAAATAATAACGGCATGAATAAGGAAAATCTTTATATAGCAGAATGTTTTGCTGATAAAGCGCCGACCATGAAGAGAATCAAACCTAGAGCACAGGGTAGAGCATATCGTATTGAAAAGAGAAACAGTCATATTTCTATCGTGTTGGATGAAAAATAAGGAGGACAATCATGGGACAAAAAGTTAACCCACACGGCCTTAGAGTCGGAATTATTAAAGGCTGGGATTCTAAATGGTATGCAGAGGGCGGTGATTTTGCTGACTTTCTGATAGAGGATCATAAGATTAGAACGTACCTGAAAAAGAAATTATATAGTGCAGGCGTTTCCAATATTGAAATTGAAAGAGCTTCAGGCAGAGTGAAAATTACCATTTATACAGCAAAACCAGGTGTTGTAATTGGTAAAGGCGGCTCTGAAATTGAAAAGGTAAAGGCTGAACTTCAGAAATTTACAGATAAAAAATTAATTGTTGATATTAAAGAAGTAAAAAGACCGGACAAAGATGCACAATTGGTAGCAGAAAATATTGCATTACAGTTAGAAAACCGTATTTCTTTCAGACGTGCAATGAAATCCTGCATGTCCAGAACGATGAAAACCGGTGCAAAAGGAATTAAAACTTCCGTATCCGGACGGCTCGGCGGAGCAGACATGGCCCGTACGGAATTCTATAGCGAAGGGACTATTCCGCTTCAGACATTAAGAGCAGACATTGATTATGGTTTTGCTGAAGCAGATACTACTTTTGGAAAAGTGGGTGTAAAAGTCTGGATTTATAATGGCGAAATTCTTCCAACGAAAGAAACAAAGGAAGGGAGCGGTAAATAATTATGTTAATGCCTAAAAGAGTAAAACGCCGTAAGCAATTCCGTGGCTCCATGAAAGGAAAAGCATTACGGGGAAATAAAATAACATATGGGGAATATGGTCTTGTTGCCACAGAACCATGTTGGATAAAATCGAATCAGATCGAGGCGGCCCGTGTTGCTATGACTCGTTACATTAAACGTGGTGGTCAGGTTTGGATCAAGATTTTTCCTGATAAACCAGTAACAACAAAACCGGCAGAAACGCGAATGGGTTCCGGAAAAGGATCTTTAGAATATTGGGTAGCAGTTGTAAAACCAGGCCGTGTAATGTTTGAAATAGCGGGAGTTGAGGAAGAAGCAGCCCGGGAGGCATTGCGCCTTGCTATGCACAAGCTGCCATGCAAATGTAAAATCGTTTCTCGTGCAGACTTAGAAGGCGGTGATAACAGTGAAAATTAATAAGTATGTAGAAGATTTGAGGACTAAATCAGCTGCAGAGTTAAAAGAAGAATTAGTAGCTGCTAAAAAAGAACTCTTTAATTTGAGATTTCAAAATGCAACCAATCAATTGGACAATACAAGCCGAATCAAAGAAGTTCGAAGAAATATTGCCAGAATCCAGACAGTGATTGCCGAAATGGCGAATTCTGTGAAAGAGTGAGCGAAGGAGGCATAAATTATGGAGAGAAATCTTAGGAAAACGCGTATAGGTAAAGTAGTAAGCAATAAGATGGATAAAACGATCACTGTTGCAATCGAAAATCGTGTAAAACATCCTCTTTATAAAAAAATCGTAAAGAGAACTTATAAATTAAAAGCACATGATGAAAATAACGAATGTAACATTGGTGATACTGTGAAAGTAATGGAAACAAGACCTCTTTCTAAAGATAAAAGATGGAGACTTGTACAAGTTGTTGAAAAAGTGAAGTAGTTATGTTACGTAAATTCGTGAAGGAGGAAGACCAGCATGATTCAACAGGAAAGCAGGCTTAGAGTTGCTGATAATACAGGGGCAAAAGAGATTTTATGCATCCGGGTTTTAGGCGGCTCCAGGAGAAGATATGGGCATATCGGCGATATTATCGTTGCTACGGTCAAAGATGCAACACCAGGCGGTGTTGTAAAAAAAGGCGATGTGGTAAGAGCGGTAGTTGTCCGTACGGTAAAAAGTGTCCGTCGCAAAGATGGATCTTACATTAGATTCGACGAGAATGCTGCTGTTATTATAAAGGATGACAAAACTCCAAGAGGAACTCGTATTTTTGGACCAGTAGCCAGAGAGCTTCGTGAAAAGCAATTTATGAAAATTGTATCCCTAGCTCCTGAAGTATTATAGGAGGTACTCTGATGGCAACATTAAAAATTAAAAAAGGCGATACTGTGAAAGTAATTGCCGGCACAGATGTAGGTAAGGAAGGCAAAGTGATTGCCGTAAACCCTAAAAATAAAACTGTCCTTGTAGAAGGCATCCACATGATTACGAAGCATGCAAAACCTTCTATGGCCAATCAGCAAGGCGGAATTATAAATAGAGAAGCACCCGTTGATATTTCCAACGTAATGTACATGCATAAAGGTACCGCTACAAGAATTGGATTCAAAGTAGAAGGTGACAAAAAAGTACGTGTTGCAAAATCAACAGGCGATGTGATCGATTAAGAGAGGAGGCCAGTAAAAGTGAGCAGACTTAGAGAATTTTATGATAAAGAAGTCATAGCTGCTATGATGAAAAAGTTTGAATATAAGAATGTCATGGAAGTGCCAAAACTCAACAAAATCGTTGTAAACATGGCTATTGGCGAAGCAAAAGAAAATGTTAAGGTATTAGAGGCAGCCATGGCTGATATGGAACTTATTACCGGACAAAAGGCGGTCATTACAAAAGCAAAGCACTCGATCGCTAACTTCAAGCTAAGAGAAGGAATGCCAATTGGATGTAAGGTTACATTAAGAGGTGAAAAAATGTATGAGTTCGCAGATCGCCTCATTAATCTTGCATTACCACGCGTACGTGACTTTCGAGGTGTCAGTCAAAATTCATTTGACGGAAGAGGGAATTATGCACTTGGAATCAAAGAACAGCTAATCTTTCCGGAAGTGGAATATGATAAAGTTGATAAAGTCAGAGGTATGGATGTTATATTTGTAACTACAGCGAAAACAGACGAAGAAGCCCGTGAATTGTTAACATTATTTAATATGCCATTTGCAAAATAAGATAAGGAGGAAAACTTCATGGCTAAAACAGCAATGAAAGTGAAACAGCAGCGAAAAGCAAAATTTTCTACCAGAGAATACAACCGTTGCAGAATCTGCGGACGTCCCCATGCATATCTGAGAAAATATGGAATCTGCAGAATTTGTTTTCGTGAGTTAGCATATAAAGGACAAATTCCAGGAGTTAAAAAGGCGAGTTGGTAGATGCTACCAAAAAAGATATAATTTGAAAAGAAGGAGGCAACTTCAAATGACGATGAGCGATCCAATTGCAGATATGCTTACAAGAATCCGTAATGCCAATACTGCTAAACATGATACCGTTGATATTCCTGCATCAAAAATGAAACTTGCTATTGCCGACATTTTGTTAAATGAAGGTTATATTACCAAATATGATGTAGTGGAAGACGGAAATTTTAAGACAATCCGTATCAGATTAAAATACGGTGCTGATAAAAATGAAAAAATTATTACAGGCCTTAAAAGAATCTCTAAACCAGGGTTGCGTGTATATGCAAATAAAGATGAACTGCCAAGAGTTCTTGGAGGACTGGGTATAGCTATTGTTTCTACCAACAAAGGTGTAATCACCGATAAACAAGCACGCAGAGAAAAAGTGGGCGGAGAAGTATTAGCATTTGTTTGGTAGACACTTAACACGTATGGTACTGAAAACAGAAGAGCGAAAAGCAGCTCTTCCGAAAATTTAAGTAAGGAGGAAATTGATATGTCACGTATCGGAAGGCAGCCGGTTGTTGTTCCGGCAGGCATTACTGTTACGATTGCCGACAATAATCATGTGACTGTAAAAGGTCCCAAGGGAACACTGGAAAGAGTGCTGCCAAAGGAAATGGAAATTAAGCAGGAAGAAGGTCAGGTAGTTGTAACACGGCCCAATGATTTAAAGAAAATGAAATCTTTACATGGTTTGACCAGAACTTTAATTCAAAACATGGTAATTGGTGTGAATGAAGGTTATGCAAAACAGCTGGAAGTTAACGGTGTAGGCTATAAAGTGCAAAAACAAGGAAAAAAATTAGTATTATCATTGGGATATTCCCATCCGGTAGAGATGGAAGACCCGGAAGGCTTGGAATCAGTCGTAGAAGGAAATAAAATTACAATTAAGGGTATTAATAAAGAGCAAGTAGGCCAATATGCAGCTGAAATCAGAGATAAAAGAAGACCTGAACCATATAAGGGCAAAGGGATTAAATATGCTGATGAAGTAATCAGACGTAAAGTTGGTAAAACTGGTAAGAAATAATTAAGGAGAGTGTAAAAATGGTTAGCAAAGTATCAAGAGCGAAAGTTCGCCAGAAAAAGCATAGAAGATTACGAAACCATCTAAGTGGTACAGCCCAGACTCCACGTTTGGCCGTGTTCAGAAGCAATGATCATATGTATGCTCAAATTATTGACGATACAGTTGGAAAGACTCTGGTTTCTGCGTCTACTCTTCAAAAAGAAGTAAAGGCAGAACTAGAAAAGACCAATAACGTTGATGCTGCAGCATATTTAGGAACTGTAATCGGCAAAAAAGCAGTGGAAGCAGGTATTCAAAAGGTTGTCTTTGACAGAGGCGGCTTTATATATCAAGGTAAAATTCAAGCATTAGCAGATGCAGCCAGAGAAGCAGGATTAAAATTCTAGAAAAGGAGGAAATGAACACATGAAACGTTCTATCATTGATGCTAGTCAAATGGAATTAGAAGAGAAAGTAGTATCAATCAAGCGTGTAACAAAAGTTGTTAAGGGTGGTCGTAACTTCCGATTCACGGCTTTGGTCGTTGTTGGTGACGGCAATGGTCATGTTGGCGCTGGTTTAGGGAAAGCAACTGAAATTCCGGAAGCGATTCGCAAAGGAAAAGAAGATGCAATGAAAAAATTAATTAATGTAGCAAGAGATGACAACGGAAGTATTACCCATGATTTTACTGGTAAATTTGGAGGCGCCTCTGTCTTATTAAGAAGAGCACCGGAAGGTACCGGAGTTATTGCCGGTGGACCGGCACGCGCCGTAATCGAGTTGGCCGGTATTAAAAATATCCGGACAAAATCTTTGGGTTCTAACAATAAGCAGAACGTAGTACTTGCTACTATTGAAGGCTTAAAACAATTAAAAACTCCGGAGGAAGTAGCAAAACTTCGCGGAAAATCTGTTGCTGAGATTTTTGCATAAGGAGGCTTATAAAATGGCAGATAAATTAAAGATCACATTAGTGAAATCTACAATTGGAGCAATTCCTAAGCATAGAAAAACAGTAGAAGCCTTAGGATTAAGGAAACTGAATAAAACTGTTGAAATGCCGGATAATGCTTCAACCCGCGGCATGGTACAGCAGGTAAGACATTTAGTAAAAGTAGAAGAAGTTTAAGAATATTAAAAAGGAGGTGCCATCATGGATTTATCCAATTTAAGACCGGCAGAAGGTTCCAAGCATAGCGATAATTTCAGAAAAGGCCGTGGACACGCATCCGGAAATGGGAAGACAGCCGGCAAAGGTCACAAAGGGCAGAAAGCTCGTTCAGGAGCACCCAGACCAGGCTTTGAAGGTGGGCAGATGCCGCTGTATAGAAGAATTCCCAAAAAGGGATTCACAAACAGAAATTCAAAAGACATTGTAGCTATTAATGTAAGTGTGCTTGAAAGATTTGAAGACGGTGCAGAAGTTACAGTAGCAGCATTATTGGAAAGCAGAGCTATTTCTCGTCTAGGAGACGGTGTTAAAATTCTTGGAAAAGGAGAAATAACAAAGAAGCTGAATGTAAAAGCAAATGCTTTTAGTGATAGTGCAAAAGAGAAGATTGAAGCGGCAGGTGGAACAGTAGAGGTGATTTAATGTTAAAAACTCTTCAAAATGTATTTAAAGTGAAAGAGATCAGGCATAGAATATTCTATGTACTCATGATGCTAGTAGTGATTCGAATTGGCTCACAATTACCGGTGCCTGGAGTAGACAGCAATTATTTCAAAGAGTGGTTTGAAAGTCAGTCCGGGAATGCGTTTAACTTTTTTGATGCATTTACAGGAGGTTCTTTCACCTCTATGTCTATCTTTGCGCTGAATATTACGCCATATATTACATCTTCTATTATTATCCAATTGCTGACTATAGCAATTCCAAAGTTAGAAGAAATGCAGCGGGACGGTGAAGATGGAAGAAAGAAATTAACAGCGATTACCAGATTTTTAACAGTAGCACTGGCTTTAATGCAGTCTACTGCTATGGCGATAGGGTTTGGCAGGAATGGTTTGATTCCGGACTTTAATTTTACAAAAGCAGCTGTTGTGGTAGTCTGCTTAACGGCAGGTTCTGCAATGCTTATGTGGATCGGTGAACGTATTACCGAAAAAGGAGTAGGTAATGGGATTTCCATTGTCTTAATGATTAATATTGTGTCAAGAATACCAAGTGATCTGATCAGCCTGTATGAAGGCTTTGTAAAAGGGAAAACCATCGCAAGAGGAGCATTGGCAGCGCTTATTATCATTGCTATTATCCTTGTAGTGGTCGTATTTGTTCTTATTTTAAATGGCGGACAAAGAAATATCCCGGTGCAATATTCAAAAAAAATGCAGGGAAGAAAAATGGTAGGCGGGCAATCAACGCATATTCCGTTGAAAGTGAATACGTCAGGAGTAATTCCTATTATCTTCGCCTCATCTATTATGACATTACCCGGATTAATTGCAAGCTTTATGGGTAAAGGAAACGGTACGGGAATCGGCAGCCAGATTATAAACGCACTCAGTACGGACAATTGGTGTAAACCAAGCCAGCCGGTTTATTCGCTGGGACTGCTGTTGTATATTGTTTTAATTATCTTCTTTGCTTATTTTTATACATCGATTACCTTTAATCCGTTGGAAATAGCTGACAATATCAAAAAGCAAGGCGGATTTATACCAGGTATCCGGCCAGGTAAAGCAACATCAGATTATTTGAATAAAATTTTAAATTACATTATTTTTATTGGAGCATCCGGACTTATCATTGTAGCGGTCATTCCTATTTTCTTTAATGGTGTCTTTGGCGCAAGTGTTTCTTTTGGAGGAACATCAATTATCATTATAGTAGGAGTTATTCTTGAAACATTAAAGCAAATCGAATCTATGATGCTGGTTCGTAACTATAAAGGATTTTTAAATGATTGATGTGCGGACAATGGCAGAAAATAGTGATTACGCAGTGTACCCATTTTATTGGGTACACTAAAATACTATGTAGCTGAAAGCAACGAGAGAATCGAACATGAGATATTGCCATGTATAGGGAGGTAGTATATGAAAATTATTATGTTAGGTGCGCCCGGTGCCGGGAAAGGAACACAGGCTAAAAAAATTGCTGAAAAATATCAGATTCCTCATATTTCTACTGGGGATATTTTAAGAGAAAATACCAGAAATGGAACGGAACTGGGGAAAAAGGCAAAGGGCTATATGGAGCAGGGTCTGCTGGTTCCGGATACACTGATGATTGACCTCGTAGTAGATCGGCTGCAGCAGAAGGACTGTACAAAAGGTTATATACTGGATGGGTTTCCAAGAACGATACCGCAGGCTGAAAGCTTAGACGAAGCATTAAAAGAGCTTGGACAAAAAATTGATGTGGCGATTAGTATTGAAGTTCCTGATGAGAACATTATTCGGCGTATGTCAGGACGCAGAGCGTGTGTTTCCTGCGGAAGTACATGGCATATCATACACAATCCGTCCAGCAGGGAGGACATCTGTGATATATGCGGAGAAGCTCTGATGTTAAGGGAGGATGACAAGCCGGAAACAGTACAAAAGCGGCTTGCTGTGTATCACAGCCAGACGCATCCGCTCATTCAATATTATACGGATAGAAACATATTAAAAGAGATAGATGGAACAAAAGATATGAAAGATGTATTCGACAATATTATTAGAATCTTAGAGGTGTAAGCCATGTCAGTCTCTGTTAAAACTGCAAGAGAAATTGAACTTATGAAAAAAGCAGGCGAACTGCTGGAGCAGGTGCATGAAGAATTAGCCAAAATGATTCGGCCGGGAATCTCTACACTTGAAATTGACCGATTAGGAGAAAAATCAATCCGGGATATGGGATGTGTGCCCAATTTTCTTCATTATAACGGCTATCCGGCTTCGGTCTGTGTGTCTGTAAACAATGAAGTGGTACATGGAATTCCGAGAAAAGAGCGGATATTAGAGGACGGGGATATCGTAAGTCTGGATGCGGGTCTGATTTATCAGGGTTATCATTCTGATGCAGCCAGGACACATGCGGTGGGCAAAATCAGCAAAGAGGCAGAAAAACTGATAGAAGTTACCGAACAATCCTTTTTTGAAGGTATAAAATACGCCAAAGCCGGACATCATCTCTTTGAAATCTCCGCAGCAATCGGAGCGTATGCAGAGTCCTTTGGGTATGGAGTAGTACGTGATCTGGTAGGCCATGGAATCGGTACTCAGATGCATGAAGATCCACAGATACCTAATTTTGCACAGAAGCGCAGGGGATTGAGACTTCAGGCGGGAATGACTTTGGCAATAGAGCCTATGATTAATCAGGGAAGAGCGGATGTAGAGTGGCTGGATGATGACTGGACAGTCGTAACGGAGGATGGATCATTGTCTGCACATTACGAAAATACCGTATTGATAACAGATAGTGAGCCAGTGCTGTTGACATTGCATAAGCAGGTGATCCGATGAGGGATTTTGAACCGGGGATGCTGGCCAAATCAACTGCGGGGCATGACTCCGGTCAGTTATTTGTCATAGTCCGGGTAGAAGATGAATATGTGTATTTAGCAGATGGCCGCTTAAAAAAAATAGAGTATCCCAAAAAAAAGAATAAAAAACATATTCAGGTGATATATTGGAAACCACAGCAAATAGTCAGAAATGAAGATATAAAAATAGCGATCAGGGAATATAAACAGCATGTCCAAAATAGCCAGGATATATAATAGGAGGTTTATTTATGTCAAAGGCAGACGTTATTGAAGTAGAAGGTATTGTATTAGAAAAATTACCAAATGCAATGTTTCGTGTAGAGCTGGAAAATAAGCATGTAGTACTTGCTCATATCAGCGGCAAATTAAGAATGAATTTTATTCGTATTTTGCCGGGCGATAAGGTTACGATTGAATTATCTCCATATGATTTAGATAAAGGAAGAATTATTTGGAGAGATAAGTAAAGAATTTTCAGTTGGAAAAGAAATTGCTTGCAAACTCTGGAAAAGAGTGATAAAATATAAAACGAACTTTTGTGCTCAAGCAGTGAAGGAGCACTTTGTGGAAAGGAGGGTTACCAGTGAAAGTAAGATCATCTGTTAAGCCTATCTGTGAAAAATGCAAAATTATTAAAAGAAAAGGCAGTGTCAGAGTAATCTGTGAAAACCCAAAACATAAGCAAAGACAAGGATAAAAGCAATACATTGACTTTGCGGTCATTATTGGAGAAATACGCTCCAATAGTTTTTGTGCGGCTGCAGTGTGAACCACCAGGAGGTGTTGTTCAGCTGATTAATATAAAGTGAAGATTATTCACAGAATATTGGCATAATACCGGGATGCTGCCCGGAAAGGTCGTTTGTATAAGCGGCTGGATGTATGGAAATCCGTCAATTTTTATACATCTCAATTAGGAACAATATGAACCAGAAATGAAATGGTAGAACAATGGAGGAATAATCGCATGGCTCGTATAGCTGGTGTAGACTTACCAAGAGAAAAACGTGTAGAAATCGGATTAACTTATATCTATGGAATCGGAAGGGCAAGCTCCAACCGTATTTTAAAAGAAGCAAAGATAAATCCAGATACCCGTATCAGAGATTTAACTGATGAAGAAGTAAACAGAATTCGTGATGTAATTGATGCATCCCAGATGGTTGAGGGTGATTTGAGAAGAGAAATCGCACTGAATATCAAAAGGCTGCAGGAAATCGGATGTTACAGAGGGATTCGTCATAGAAAAGGCCTTCCTGTTCGCGGTCAAAAAACAAAGACCAATGCAAGAACAAGAAAAGGTCCTAAGAGAACTGTTGCAAATAAAAAGAAATAATTATTAAATGGAGAAAGTAGGTTAGTTTAAGATGGCTAAAGTTACAAAAAAAGTGACAAAAAAGCGTGTAAAGAAAAACGTTGAACGCGGACAGGCACATATCCAATCATCTTTTAATAATACCATAGTAACATTAACAGATGTCCAGGGTAATGCGTTATCATGGGCAAGTGCCGGTGGTCTGGGATTTAGAGGTTCAAAGAAATCTACTCCATATGCAGCCCAAATGGCAGCTGAAACTGCAGCCAAGGCAGCCTTGATTCATAATCTTAAGACAGTAGACGTTATGGTAAAAGGACCGGGTTCCGGAAGAGAAGCGGCAATTCGTGCCCTTCAGGCATGTGGAATCGAAGTAACCAGTATTAGAGATGTCACTCCGGTACCACATAATGGATGCCGTCCACCAAAACGCAGAAGAGTCTAATAGGAGGTAGAGAATAGAATGGCAGTTAATCGAGTACCGGTTCTTAAGAGATGCAGATCGTTAGGAATGGATCCTGTATATTTAGGAATTGACAAAAAATCAACCAGACAATTAAGAAGATCCAGCCGGAAAGTCTCTGAATATGGACTTCAGTTAAGAGAAAAACAAAAAGCAAAATTTATTTATGGTGTGCTGGAAAAACCGTTTAGAAATTATTATAAAAAAGCAGATAAGATGCAGGGAATCACAGGTACCAATCTTATGGTTCTGTTAGAAAGCAGATTAGACAATGTAATTTACCGTATGGGGCTGGCAAGAACAAGAAGAGAGGCAAGACAAATTGTTGACCATAAGCATGTAATGGTAAATGGCAAGCAGGTAAATGTTCCTTCTTATCTTGTAAGAATTGGAGATACCGTAGAGATTAAAGAAAAATGCAAAACTTCTCAGAGATATAAAGACATTTTGGAAACAACAGGCGGAAGACTTGTTCCGGAATGGCTGGAAGTGGATCAGGAAGCATTAAAAGGTGAAATAAAAGAACTCCCGACAAGAGACGTAATTGACGTTCCTGTAGACGAAATGCTAATCGTCGAATTATATTCTAAATAGTAATTAGAGTGTAATGGGTTCAAATGAACTACCTAATGCTTATAGCAAGGAGGGCTTTGCATGTTCGATTTTAATAAACCGAAAATTGAAATCACAGAAATTTCTGATGACAGGAAATATGGAAGATTTGTTGTAGAACCACTGGAAAGAGGTTACGGGACAACACTTGGTAATTCTTTGAGAAGAATTATGCTTTCTTCTTTACCGGGAGTGGCAGTAAGCCAGGTAAAAATTGACGGCGTTCTGCATGAATTCAGTTCTGTTCCGGGAATTAAGGAAGATGTCACAGAAATCATCATGAATTTAAAAAGTCTGTCAATCAAAAACAACAGCGAAAGTAACGAACCTAAAATTGCATATATTGAATACGAAGGAGAAGGAGTTGTTACGGCCGGTGATATTCAGGTGGATCAGGATATTGAAATTATGAATCCCGATCTGGTAATTGCAACCTTAAACGGTGGTGCTGACAGTAAATTCAATGCGGAACTTACAATTACAAAGGGTCGGGGATACATCAGCGCTGACAAAGGAAAAACAGATGACATGCCAATTGGCGTGATTGCTGTGGATGCAATTTACACGCCGGTAGAAAGAGTAAACCTGGCCGTTGAAAACACCCGTGTTGGTCAGGTTACAGATTATGATAAATTAACTTTGGATGTATTTACAAACGGAACACTGGATCCGGACGAGGCAGTTAGTTTAGCAGCAAAAGTTTTAAGCGAGCATTTAAGCTTATTTATTGATCTTTCTGAAAATGCGAAAGCAGCAGAAGTTATGATTGAAAAAGAAGACAATGAAAAAGAAAAAGTGCTGGAAATGAATATTGATGAACTGGAGTTATCGGTTCGTTCTTATAACTGTCTAAAAAGAGCTGGTATCAATACAGTGGAGGAACTATGCAACCGTACGTCTGAAGATATGATGAAGGTTCGTAACCTTGGTCGTAAATCTTTGGAGGAAGTGTTGGCTAAACTGAAAGAACTTGGATTGCAGTTAAGTCCAAGTGACGAATAGTTTATGTGTAAAGGCAGTTTATCAATAAGACCGAAGAAGCATGATAAATTGTTTCATAAATGGAGGAAATATTAAAATGGCAAAATATAGAAAACTAGGCAGAACATCTAGTCAAAGAAAAGCGTTACTTAGAAATCAGGTAACAAATCTGCTGTATCATGGGAAAATTGTCACAACTGAGACAAAAGCAAAGGAAGTTCGGAAAATAGCCGATGGTCTGATAGCAATGGCTGTAAGAGAAAGAGATAATTTTGAAACAGTAACGGTTACAGCAAAGGTGCCTCGTAAAAATGCGGAAGGCAAGCGGGAAAAAGAAGTTGTTGATGGAAAAAGAGTGACAGTATACGATGAGGTTCAAAAGGAGATTAAAAAAGACTCGCCTTCCAGACTTCACGCCAGAAGACAAATGCTGAAAGTCCTGTATCCGATTAAGGAAGTACCGAAAGAAGCTGCGGGAAGAAAGAGGAATACGAAGCAAGTCGATTTAGTGGATAAGATGTTTACAGAAATTGCCCCCAAGTATGCAGACCGTAATGGTGGGTATACAAGAATTGTAAAAATTGGACCGCGTAAGGGTGATGCAGCTATGACAGTAGTATTGGAATTGGTATAAGTTAAAATATATGAAATGCAGGTTTCGTTTCCGCTGGGACAACCTGCATTTTTTTGTTATCTCCAGCCACCATCTAAGGTTACAATCTGCCCTGTCAGGTAAGGAGATGATGAGGAAAGAGTATATGCCAAATCAGCAACTTCTTCTGCAGTTCCCGGACGTCCGAAAGGGATTTCCTCTGCTAATGCAGCATACTCTTCTTTGGAGAGGTGTGTATTCATTTCAGTGTCAATCAATCCACAGGCAATTGCATTTACAGAAATTCCACTGGGAGCTAATTCTTTGGACAGTGCTTTCGTAAATGCATTTACGCCCCCTTTTGCAGCGGAATAAGCTACTTCACAGGAAGCTCCAGTGCTTCCCCATACAGAAGAAATATTGAGGATTCTGCCGGCTTTTAAAGGCAGCATAAGGCCAAGAGCGGCTTTTGAGCATAAAAATACGGAGGATAAATTTGTATTGATCAGATGATTCCATTCCTGAAAAGACATATCCGATAAAAGACCGGTCATGGAGATTCCGGCATTGTTGATTAGAAGATCCAGGGTACCGTAGGTGTTTTCAATCTGTGAAAAGAGCTGAGTAATATAAGCCTCATCTCCGACGTCGCCGACAGAGGCAAGACAGGTAACAGGATAAAGGGATTCTAACTGAGATTTTAGTTCATATAAGGCATCTTTGCTATGCTTACAGTTTATAATTATATGATAGCCTTCTTTAGCAAATCTGTGGGCAATAGCTCTGCCGATTCCCCGGGAAGCACCGGTGATGCAAATAGTTTTTTTATTCATAACAGTATTATATCACATTTACCGAAGCAACCATATATAAAAATCCGGTTGCAGGCAAAAAGATTTCGTAGTAAAATAAAAAGTGTCAATCAGCAAGATGAGGAAAGACGAATGTCAAAAAAAATGCTGTTCATTTATAATCCCAGATCTGGAAAAGGGACGATTAAGTCGAAATTAATGGATATACTGGATTTATTTATAAAAGCCGGGTATCGTGTGGAAGTGCATCCTACACAGGGGTATCTGGATGCTATGAAAATTACGAAAGATTGTGCCGGGGAATTTGATCTGCTTGCATGCAGCGGAGGAGATGGGACATTAGATGAAGTGGTGAGCGGGCTGATGCAGGGAGGCCATCAGACTCCGATTGGTTACATCCCTTCGGGAAGCACCAATGATTTTGCCAATAGTCTCCATATATCTAAAAATATGCTGCGGGCAGCAAATGATATTATCTATGGTGATATGCTTTCTTTTGATGTCGGAGAGTTTAATAAAGATACGTTTGTATATATTGCTGCATTCGGTTTATTTACTGACGTAGCCTATGAGACGAATCAAGACTTAAAGAATATTCTCGGACATATGGCATATATTCTGGAAGGAGCGAAACGTCTTTACGGAATCCAATCTTATCAAATGACAGTTGAATATGGAGAAAACATATTTGAGGGAGATTTCATTTTTGGCATGATTACGAATTCTACCTCTATAGGTGGGTTTAAAAATTTGTCAGGGAAAAATGTGAAAATGGATGATGGATTATTTGAAGCGATGTTTGTTCGTAAGCCCAGGAAAGCGTTAGAGTTACAGGAGATTGTTGCTGCTTTATTAATGGCTGAGGATGATACGGACTTGATTGAATCTTTTAAAACAAATCATATCTCTATTCAGGGAAAAGAAGAAATTCCCTGGACATTAGATGGGGAATACGGAGGAGATCATCAAGAGGTGGAAATTAAAAACCGTAAACAGGCAGCCCGTATTGCAGTTCCTGCCAAACAAGAAGAGATTAAACAGATAGAAAAAAATTGAGGGAGATGGGAATTGTTTCTTTTTACTAAAAAATATGAAGGAGAAATTAAATTTATATAAAATACGACAAAAATAGAAATATTATAAAAATTCCTTGCATTTTTTCTGTTTTTGAGGTATCTTTATTACAGGTTGATGAATAGAATCTAGTAAGCATGTAAGAGTGAACGAGGGCGTTCCACAGGTTAGTGGATCGTCCTATTTTTACATGAGTGCAAGAGTAGGAGAGGATGGATCATATGAGTGAAATTACAAATGTAACAGAGATTTTTGGTCAGAATGTATTTAATGATTCGGTTATGCAGGAGCGATTACCTAAAAAAGTTTATAAAGAATTAAAAAAAACAATGCAGGAAGGAAAAGAATTATCTTCTGATATTGCGGATGTGGTAGCTCATGAGATGAAAGAATGGGCCATTGATAAAGGAGCAACACATTATACACACTGGTTTCAGCCGTTAACCGGAGTAACTGCGGAGAAACATGATTCGTTTATTTCCGCACCGCTGGAAAGTGGGAAAGTATTGATGAGTTTTTCCGGAAAAGAGTTGATTAGAGGTGAGCCGGATGCATCCTCATTTCCATCCGGCGGACTAAGAGCAACTTTTGAGGCAAGAGGATATACTGCCTGGGATTGTACTTCACCGGCATTTGTAAGAGAAGATGCGGCGGGAAAAATACTTTGCATACCTACTGCTTTTTGCTCTTATACAGGGGAGGCACTGGATCAGAAGACCCCAATGCTTCGAGCTATGGAAGCAGTTAATAAGCAGAGTCTCAGACTGATTAAATTATTTGGAAACACTACGTCCAAAAAGGTAACACCTTCGGTCGGACCGGAACAGGAATATTTTCTGGTAGATGAAAAGAAGTTTTTACAAAGAAAAGATTTGATTTTCACAGGACGTACGTTGTTTGGTGCAATGCCTCCGAAAGGTCAGGAATTAGAGGATCATTATTTTGGCACTATTCGGCAGAGAATTGCAGCATTTATGAAGGATATAAATGAAGAATTGTGGAAACTTGGCGTACCTGCCAAAACACAGCATAATGAGGTTGCACCTGCCCAGCATGAGATTGCAGCGATTTATACACAGGCAAACATCGCGGTAGATCAAAACCAGGTCATTATGCAGACATTGAAAAGAATTGCCTGTCAGCATGGTATGAAATGTCTGCTTCATGAGAAACCCTTTGCCGGTGTCAATGGATCCGGCAAACATAATAACTGGTCCATTACAACAGATGATGGAATTAATTTATTAGAGCCGGGAAAGACACCTCATGAGAATATTCAATTTCTATTAGTGCTAAGCTGCATTTTAAAGGCGGTTGATACTCATGCGGATCTGCTTCGCGAATCAGCAGCGGATGTGGGAAATGACCATAGATTAGGGGCGAATGAAGCACCTCCGGCAATTATTTCTATTTTTCTGGGAGAACAGCTGGAGGATGTTGTAGAACAGCTTATCAGTACGGGAGCCGCTACACATAGTATCAAAGGCGGAAAACTTTTGACCGGTGTCAGTACACTTCCGGATTTAAATAAAGATGCAACAGACAGAAACAGGACATCACCATTTGCATTTACAGGTAATAAATTTGAATTCCGTATGGTTGGTTCCAGAGATTCCATCGCTTCGCCAAATATTGTCTTAAATACGATTATCGCCGAAGCCTTTAAGGAAGCTTGTGATGAATTAGAAAAAGCAGCGGATTTTGACGAAGCTGTACATGACTTAATTAAAAAATATTGTTCGGAGCATCAGAGAATTATATTTAATGGAAATGGATATTCCGATGAATGGGTAGAAGAAGCAGAAAGAAGAGGGCTGCCAAACATCAAGTCCATGGTAGAGGCGATTCCTTCTCTTGTGACAGACAAAGCAGTTAAACTATTTGAAAGCTTTGGGGTATTTACAAAAGCGGAACTGGAATCCCGTGTAGAGATTAAATACGAAGCGTATTCAAAAGCGATTAACATAGAAGCGAGGGCAATGATTGATATTGCAGGAAAACAAATTGTACCGTCGGTTATCAAGTATACAATGGCTTTAGCGGATTCTATTAACAGTGTGAAAGCTGCCGGCTGCACTGCAAGTGTACAGACAGAATTACTGGAAGAAACATCAGGACTCTTAAAAGAGGCTAAGGATGCATTGGCAAAATTGCAACAACTGGCGGAGCAGGCAGTAAAGCTGGAAGAGGGTCAGGAGCAGGCATATTTTTATAAAGATCAGGTTATGCCGGCTATGACGGCACTTCGCAGCCCCGTTGATAAGCTGGAAATGATTGTAGATAAGGAAATGTGGCCTATGCCGTCTTATGGTGATTTATTATTTGAAGTATAAGGAGGAATCGTCTTATGAAAAAATTAGAAATTGTAATAAAACCAGAAAAACTGGAAGAGTTAAAAGCAATACTGGATAGCTGCAAAGCCAATGGCGTCATGATAAGTAATATTATGGGTTATGGTAATCAGAAAGGATATACCCAACTATACAGAGGAACCAAGTATACGGTAAATCTGCTTCCCAAGGTCAAAGTTGAAACAATCGTGGAAAATGATGTTGCGGCAGCCATTACTGACAGGGTGGTAGAAGAAATTAATACGGGAAACTACGGAGATGGAAAAATCTTTGTATATGATGTGGAGGATGCTGTCCGGATACGTACGGGTGAACGGGGATCGGATGCATTGTAAAATAAATTGTATATTGTGCAGACATTAGTTATCAAAGGGGATAGCTGCCAGGTAAAAAAGGCAGATATCCCCTTAATTATTTTAATGAAAAAGAGGAGGAATATATATGTATTTATCAGATTTGATTTCCAGTGGCATGGAGGCAAGTGAAGCAACAGAATTATTAATTAACATAATGTGGACGATGGTTGGTGCGTTTCTGGTATATTTTATGCAGGCGGGATTTGCAATGGTGGAATCCGGATTTACAAGGGCAAAAAATGCAGGCAACATTATCATGAAGAATATGATGGATTTTGTTTTGGGAAGTCTCTTTTTCTATATAATTGGCTTTGCAGTTATGTTTGGCCTAGATAAAGGTGGAATTATAGGAACTTCCGGATTTTTCAATCCAACCTCCCTTGCGGATGCAAATGGTATGTTTCATGGGCTTCCCATTGGGGTATTTATGATTTTCCATACAGTTTTCTGTGCAACATCAGCAACGATTGTTTCCGGCGCAATGGCGGAACGTACAAACTTTCTTGCCTACTTGATTTACAGCGCAGCAATTAGTGTTTTCATCTATCCGATCACAGGACATTGGATTTGGAGCGATGGCTGGTTAAGCGAGATGGGATTTCATGATTTTGCCGGATCGACGGCAGTTCATATGGTTGGCGGAATTTGTGCACTGGTAGGGGCTAAGATTCTGGGACCAAGGATTGGAAAATATGATAAAAACGGAAAACCAAATGCGATTCCTGGACATAACATACCCATTGGTGCTTTAGGAGTATTTATTTTATGGTTCTGTTGGTTTGGATTTAATACCGGATCGACAACGGGTGCGGCAACAAACCTGGGAGATATCGCTATGACAACAAATCTGGCTGCTGCCGCAGCAACACTTGCAACACTTGTGGTAACCTGGATTCGATATGGGAAACCTGATGTATCTATGACATTGAATGGATCTTTGGCTGGTTTAGTTGCTATTACAGCCGGCTGTGATGTTGTATCAAATTACTCTGCGATGCTGATTGGCTGCATAGCCGGTATTGCATTGGTATTTGTAATTGAATTTATAGATCGGGTTTTGAAAATTGATGATCCTGTTGGTGCAATTGGAGTACATGGTTTTTGCGGATTTTTAGGTACCATATTGACCGGTGTATTTGCAAAAGAAGGTACCGGTGTAAGCCTGGTTACGCAGATTATTGGTGTTGGTGCGGTCTTACTGTATGTATTGGCGGCGGCATTTATTATCTTCAAACTCATTGACAAGACAGTTGGTTTACGGGTAAAAGAGGAAATAGAGATAGACGGTCTGGATGTGCATGAGCATGGAGCACCGGCTTATGGAAACTTCAATCTTCATAGAGATAAGTAGAAAATAAGTACTGCCAGATGGCAGCAGAACCGCAGCACTGCGTCCCGGGTCTTGACCGGGACGCAGTGCTGCGGTTCTGCTGTCATCTGAACAGTACTTAAAAAACATATCTGGGAACACGTACCTGGGAAGAAACTTGTATTTTATCACAAATAACAGTATAATTATAGCTATCCTAAAAGTAAGAAGAATAAATCAAAGGAGTTTCACCCTATGAAAAAAGAATTGGAATTTTTACGTGAGCAGCAAGTAGATGAAAGTTTGATTCTAGAGGTAGAAGCGTTTCACACTCGTTATGCAGTGGATGAAAGAGTGAAAAATAGAATTGTAACGCCAGCCATTCCTTTTTATGGGAAAGAGGTTTT
>Ga0153983_1000089_pt1 | contig 20908 bp, 10 predicted proteins | sample TSGA067MetaG_FD_104693 | JGI IMG/M metagenome (GOLD analysis project Ga0153983, IMG submission 104693) | Attine ant fungus gardens microbial communities from Georgia, USA - TSGA067 MetaG | ecosystem: Host-associated > Fungi > Mycelium > Unclassified | place: USA: Georgia, Alexander Wildlife... | reverse complement strand
TGGTTATACTGGTGGACATACGCCAACAAAGACTTTCTAAGTTCTTCCAGGGAGGGGTAGTCCTGCATGTTCAGTTGTGACAACCACAAAGTTTTGACCGATTTAAACCAGCGTTCGATTTTTTATACGAATATTCGTATAAAAAATCTTATACGACAGATTTTTTTATCCGCATCTTTTCCGAAATGCCGCATGAATACTATATCTTCCGGTAAAAAGATGCGGATAAAAAAGTTATCTAAGACCGAACTTCTTCTTCATTTCCTCTTCGTGTCCTTTCCAAAGAGGTGCTTCTGATGGCTCATTTTCCTGACCTTTCTTCATTGCATCTCGAAGTTGCTCTACCGATGCAGAAGCGTACAGTTTCGTAGTTTCAGAATGAGAGTGACCCAAAAGCGTGGATATCATTTCAAGCGGAATACCGTCCCTGTATAGGCCTGTGGCCCGAGTCATCCGCAAAAAAACATATGGGGAGTTATATGAAGAGGTATAGTGGCAAGTGATACGTATCTATTTATCATAAACCTAACAGATTGCTCTGAAAGGCGTTGTTTCAAGCGATTAACAAAAAACCATCCACTTTTTTCAATATCTTCACTAAAAGAAGAACTATACTCATACAGTATATTGACGACATCAGCATTACCAATTTGGATCATCCGTTCTTTGGATCCCTTTCCATAAATAAGCACAGTATGGTTATCAAAATCGATATCTTCCTTTTTTAATGAGCATAGTTCTGATATGCGGACACCAGTTGCAAATAGTAATTCAGAAACAGCAAGATCACGTAATATGGTCTTATTTTGATAAGGTGTAGTGGCTCTCTCTTTTTCCTCATAGATGGTAGATAAGAAATTTTGAATTATTCGGAAAGGAATTATCTTAGGAAGGCGTTGCGGTTCCCGAAATGTAATATCAATTTTATTAAATGGATTCGCTTCTAATAGTTCTTCGTATTCCAGATAGTGAAAAAATGCTTTCACGCTGGCGATCTTTCGTTTAATTGTTTTTGGCTGATATTGTTTATGGATATTAGTTATGTACAAATTTAGAGTGATTTTATTGTAAGGATTATCATAAGTCCGTACAAAATCCTGAAATTGATGTAAATCAATACTATAGGCTTTTAAAGTCTTTACATTTAAATTCTTTCTATATTTACAATAGTCCATATATTCTGTAAGCAGGTCTGTTAGATTGTTCATTTAAAGTACTCCTTCTTTTTGTTTTTGTGTATATTATGAATGCGTTTTTACAAATTGTCGACTGATGTTTATATTGGTTTTCAGATGTTTCAAGAAAAATTATAAATGATATATAGAAATCATAATAGGGATTTACAAGTTTGAAAAAATATAAACTGTCTTTAAAAATTCCAAGAATCAGTTTGAAAAAAATGTCAATATGTAGTATGATGTGATTAATATTTTTGTAACGGTTTTATATGCCCTTGGGTTAGATAAAGGAAAGTAAAAATGCAAACACCTTTAGAGTGCTGGTATGGTAATATAATTAGAGAATACGATAGAGTAAATACTGGAGGAAACCAACGTGATAACAGGCGAAATTAAAAACAAAATTGATAAAATATGGACGGATATGTGGGCCGGAGGGGTTACCAATCCATTGACTGTAATAGAACAGATTACTTACTTAATGTTTATTCGGTCTTTGGACGAAAAAGAGTTAGAGAACGAGAGCTTTGAAGCATTGACAGAGGAAAAGATGGAGAAAATATTTCCCCAGGATGATGAAGGTCAGTCAATGCGTTGGAGCAAATTTAAAGATAAAGATTCCAGAGAGATATTTGAGATTATCGGACAAAAAGTATTTCCGTTTATAAAGTCTTTGAATGGCAATAATGCTACTTCATTTTCGAGATATATGGAAAATGCAATGTTTATGATTCCAACACCACAGATTGTGCAGAAGATGATAACTGGCATTGAAGACTTATATGAAAAAGATTTGACCGGTCTTGATATGCAGGGGGATTTATATGAGTATATGCTTGATAAGCTTGCCACGGCAGGTCAAAATGGGCAGTTTAGAACACCAAAGCATATTCGTGAAATGATGGTTCAGTTAGTAAAACCAACTCCTGATGACACAATTTGCGACCCGGCTTGTGGTACGGCAGGGTTTCTTGTTTCGGCATCAGAGTATGTTAGAAATAACTATGAAGCAACTATGACAAGCAAACAGTGGGAACATTTTGATACGGGAGCATTTACAGGATTTGATACGGATTCAACGATGCTTAGAATATCCGCAATGAACCTAATGCTTCATTCTATTAGTAATCCGGATATTGATTATAAGGACAGTGTATCAAAGCAGAATGAGATTGTGGCAAAATACACCGTTTGTCTTGCGAATCCGCCGTTTGCTGGAACGGTAGATTCTGAAAGTATTAACGATAATTTGAAAGCAATTTGTAACACGAAGAAGACAGAGCTATTATTTGTAGCACTGTTTTTGAGAATGCTTAAAAAAGGTGGAAGATGTGCCTGTATCGTACCCGAAGGCGTATTATTTGGTAATTCAAAAGCACATAAGGAACTGCGAAAAGAACTTGTGGAAAATCAGCATTTGCAGGCAATTATCTCTATGCCGAGCGGTGTATTTAAACCATATGCGGGAGTATCCACTGCGGTATTAGTATTTACAAAAACTGATGATGGTGGAACGGATAAAGTATGGCTTTATGATATGAAGGCAGATGGGAAGAGCCTTGATGATAAGCGTCAGAACGTAGAGCAAAATGATATTCCTGATATCCTTGAACGTTGGGAAAATATTGATAAGGAATTGGATAGAGCAAAGACAGAACAGTCTTTCTTTATTACAAAAGAAGAAATTCAAGGAAATGATTATGATTTGTCGATTAATAAGTATAAAGAAGTTGTTTATGAAAAAATTGAATACGATTCGCCGATAGAGATTATGAATAGGCTTGATGAAATCAATATGGCTATCTCTGAGAAGATGGAGGAGCTGAGAGGTATGCTGGATGAGTAAATGGGAAAAAGTAAAGTTAGTTGATATTGCATTCATTAATATGGGGCAATCCCCATCATCCGATACTTATAATACTATCGGCGACGGCATTCCATTTTATCAAGGAAATGCAGATTTTGGAGAGCTATATCCAAATGCGAGGGTATATTGTTCTTCGCCACTTAGGATAGCAAATACTAATGACATATTATTATCAGTAAGAGCACCAATTGGTGAAATTAACATTGCAAAAGAGAATTGCTGTATAGGAAGAGGTCTATGTAGTTTAACTGTTCGCAGTAATTGCTATTTAAAATATTTGTTTTACATTTTAATAAAGGAAAAATCAGAGTTAAATAGAATGGGGACTGGCAGCACTTTTAAAGCTATTAGCAAACAAAAGTTAATGAATCTGTCAATTCTACTCCCCCCTATTGATGTACAAAGAAAAATAGCAGAAACATTAGATATAGTATCAGAGTTATTGAAATATAGAAAACGGTATTACAACGAATTAGATTATTTAGTCAAATCCCGATTTGTCGAGATGTTTGGGGATCCTGTGGTTAATACAAAAGGATGGGGGATTAAAACAGTAATTGATGAATGTGAATGCATGGTTCCAGGAAGAGATAAACCAAAGCATTTCACGGGAGATATTCCTTGGATAACAATTGACGACTTGGTAGTTAATGGTATAACTGTGAATTCTAAGAAAGGACTGGGATTAACTCAAGAAGAAATAGCCGAAGTTAAGCGTAAGATTGTTCCGGTAGGCAGTGTGGTGATGAGTTGTGTTGGTAACCTTGGAATTTGTTCAATTGCAGGAAAAGAACTAATAATAAATCAGCAGCTACATTCATTTCAATGTGGAAGGAATGTAAATAAATATTTTTTGATGCATTATTTAGGATATAGAACTGACTATATGAATAAGCACGCAAGTAGCACTACAGTATTATATATGAATAAGGGAGTATGCAATTCGATTCCCTTAATATTACCACCTTTAAGTCTCCAAAACCAATTCGCCGACTTCGTCCAACAAGTCGATAAACAGAAATTTGAAGTCCAAAAAGCTATCACTAAAACAGAAGAATTGTTAGATAGCTTAATGCAAAAATATTTTGACTAAAATTATATGATATACTCTTGATAAAAACTAAGGGGCATAGACTGCAGCATGAAAGAGAAAATCATGATAGATATTGAACAAGGTGTGCTTCAAATACTTACTATGCACAAACCTCGGATATTTCTAATATAAGTATACCTGTATTATGGTAATTGCAAACAAAATCGGATATAATTGTTTGTAGTAAATAAGTGTAGCTATAATGGGAAACTTGAAGTGGAATCAATAAATCACAAGTTTTGCCGTACTACACCATCAGATGTGGACTAACAAATTCACCTGAATCTCTGCGCAAATGAGGAGGTACTATTATGGGAATAATGATTTCAAAAGTGCGCATAAAAAACTATCGTTCTATTGAATCCTTGGATTTGGAGTTAAGTATGTTTAACTTGGTACTTGGACAAAACAATACTGGGAAATCTAATTTTTTAAGGGCCATAAATACTGCTGTTATCGGCACTTCGGATCTTTCGGCGAGTGATATTTTCGTTGGTGATGGCGAGCGTCTGGAAAAATCAAAAGTAGCAATAATAGATCTATTGATCCAACCAATAAATACCGATAGTATTATGTGCAAAGAATTTACTGAATTTTGGACAAGTGTTTTTACCGAGTCTTGGATTACTACAAGTGATGAAGGAAATTTTGTCGGCATTCGTGCAGAAATCAAACTTGACGCAATCAAAGATAGCTATATTTTGACTCGCCGCTGTATTCGGCAATGGAAAGATAGTATAGATACAGCCGCACTTGAAAATAAAAAGGCTGTTTATAATGAGGATATGCGTACATCGTTGCAAGCCTACTATGTGGATGCTAATCGAGATATCGTCCAAGATATGCGAAGCCGAAAATCATATTTTGGTCGTGTCACATCCAACTACGATTTGACTATTGAAAAAGTTCGAGAGATTGAAGAGCAACTTAGCTATGTCAATACGATGATTATTGATAGTATTCCGGCACTCACCTTAACCAAAGAACGAATTTCTGCGATAGGCAAGACGATTGGCTCTGAATCAAGTACAGTTGAAGTTGAGCCATTGGCCCGAAAAATATCGGACATAAATAAAGGCATGGATATTGTCATGAAAGATGGAACTGCCGCCACTTTCCCAATCTCCCAGCATGGATATGGGACACGAAGTTGGGTTTCGTTTTTAACTTTATCTGCATTTGTCGAGAATCAAAAAGAGAAAATGGTTGCTGATGACGAAGAAGCAGAGCAGTACATTATGCTTACTATGGAGGAGCCAGAAGCGCATTTGCACCCACAGGCACAACGACAACTATTTGAGCAGATTTCTCATTTTTCTGGACAAAAAATAGTCAGCACACATTCCCCCAGCGTTGTTGCTCAGTCTGTTTTAGCGGATACAATCCATTTTAGTAAACGAAATGGAAAAACTTTGGCAACTCAATACAAAACTGGTGAAAATCGAGTTGATGATACACAGAAGATTTTCCGTGAAGTTATAAACACGCGAGCGGAGTTTCTGTTTGCTTCTGCTACTATTCTTTGCGAGGGGATAACTGAAGAATTAGCACTTCCTATATTTTTTCGAGAATATTTCGGATGTGCTCCATTTGTTCTTGGTGTGAGCATTATCAACATAGGTGGTAAAGATAACTATGCACCGTTTCTCTCATTAGCGAAGGACTTTGATATACCTTGGTTTATTTTTAGTGATGGTGAGTATGAAGCAATTAACTCTGTTCGTTCAGCAGTAAGCGATGTGTTTGAAGAGGATTATACAACACTGGATAATGTGATTATATTGGAAAATGGTGATGACTATGAAAAGCACCTCATTAGTGCCGGATATTCAGAAATGATGATAAGTGCTATTTGCGAACATGAAGAGGATGAAAATTTTTTTGAATCATATAAACAAAGAATGCAAGGTCAAAAACGAAAAGGTGGCATGATCAGAGACTATAACCATGTAAATGGACGTACTGAAGCCTTAACTGATTTATGTCATGGAGGCAAGACTGAATATGCGTTGCCTGTTGCACAAAAGCTCATCAGTCAGGCGAATGGTGACCAACGCATACCACCAAAAGTTGAGCAACTATTCATGGTTCTGGCAGCTAAGATTGGTAGACAAAGGAATGTTGCGGAGGAGGGAACAGAATGAACCTTTCAATAAAGCAAAGAGCAATTGTTGAACATATTGACGGACCTTTACTTGTGAAAGCAGGACCTGGTAGTGGTAAGACACGTGTTCTTACAGAACGTGTTAAGCACTTATTGTCTGCCAAAAAGCGCGGGAAGGTTTTGGCTTTAACATTTAGCAATATGGCCGCCGAGGAAATGCGTTCAAGACTTGAATCCGATTCTGAAATTGGTGAAGCTATAGATCGAGTTACAATCGGTACTATACATTCATTTTGTCTTGATATTATCCAGTCACGAGGTTATCTTGTGGGTTTGCGAACGGATGTATCTCTATTTGAAAGTGAAAATGACAGAATATCTATTTTAAGAGATGTTCTTACAAGTGATTCTCGTCTTGGATTAATTCTACGTCAGCAACAGAAACCGGAAGCGTTTTTATTGAAGTGTCTGTCAATAATCTCGGAGCAAAAGCGTTCTTTTGTTACGCCTGAATTCTGCGAACTTGAGGTGCCATTCCCTGAAATATATCAAAAGTACAACGAGGTTTTATTAAACCAAAACGCAATGGATTTTGATGATATAATGTTCTTTGCATACCGAATTTTAGCCGAAAACCTGGATGTCGTTAAGTTGTATAATTCTGTTTACCGTTATGTCTGTGTTGACGAATCTCAGGATTTGAATAATGCACAGTATCGCTTGATTCAAGCGTTGTGTGGCTCTGATTTCCGCAACATCATGATGGTGGGTGATGAAAATCAGTCCATATATGCCTTTAATGGTTCAAGCAGTAAATATATGTCCGAACTATTTGTCCACGACTTCAGTCCAACAGTTTATTCGCTGGACGAAAATTTTCGCTCTGCGAAACAAATAATACAGTTTGCTAACAGTCTTACCGGGAATAACGAAGATGTTACAAAGTATTTCTATGAAGGTGAAGTTTCAGTTGAAGGGTTTGACAATGAAGAGACCGAGGCACGAGCAGTTTGCAGAGCGATTCAAAAGCTCGTTATTGTTGGTCATAAAGATATAGAGAATCCATTGAAGTTTGACGATTTTGCAATAATAGCAAGAAATAAATATGTTTTTTCTAAGATTGAAGATGAACTTACTGAATGCAATGTACCTTTTTACTATAAAAAAACACAATCCGGAATAAGTTTTGAAACCGATTATATGGAAGCATTTGACCTAATGATACGTTTGATTATGAACCCTATGGACTTGTATCATAAACAAATGCTGTGCAAGATGGCATCTGTAGATGCATCTTCATGTCTTACCTTTGACAATACAAATATGTTAATTAAGCAACTTCTGTCTCAGAGTAAGTATGCTTGGCTGAGTTCGGCGTTACCATACATTACTATTGAGGGCATCTTTAATTTTGACAAAGCACTTTTAGTTTTGAGAGACAATATACCTGCTACATTATCTGATGACGACAGATATTTGCTTGAAAAAGATATTGATGAGTGGTCTACTCATTGGAGTAATTTTAAGAGCCGCGTGGCAAGTGAAAATAGAGCGCTTGTGTCATTCCGCAACGCAATATCCCTTGGGAAAACCCAAGACATTGCGGCAGATTCCGGGGTGGCTTTGTTGACTGCTCATATGTCAAAGGGATTAGAGTTTGAAGTTGTTTTCATTATTGGTCTATCAGAAGGAACTTTTCCAGATTATCGCGCCGTGAATAGTGGCGGTGAAGCAATGGCGCAGGAAAAAAACAATATGTATGTTGCCGTTACAAGAGCTAAACGACTGTGTTATTTGTCATATCCCGAAATCAAGCGAATGCCATGGGGAGATGATAAAAAACAATATCCCTCCCGATTTATTAACCAATTGTTAATATCACATACAGTTGAGGAGTAAAGTAATGCTAATATTTGATGGATTTCCCTATGGCACAGCATGAACTTCGTTTAATGTTTATTAAGACAAATATGGTAAAACGCTGAATATGATTTTAATTTTCCAGTATTGAATATGATAGTTGCACATATGTTTTGAGGGGTGAATTAAATTAATGATTATAGAATTTGATCGAGCAAGTGTGTGTATGGGCGATGACTGTATGTCACACATTGAGAAAAGAGAATTAGCTGACACAGAATTAGTTTCTGATTTATTGTATTGTTTATCAAAGTATGTTCCATCAATGCACAACGTCGTTTGGAGCGTATATTCTCCAAATATAACCGATAAAATCATAGGATATATCATTACAGACAATCAGGGGAAATCCGAAATTGAATTGAATATTAAAAATGCGACCTTGAACGAATTGTTCACTATTAATTCAGACAACATAACTATGTTTTGTAAATATTATCATCAAGGTAGTTTTTCGTGGATAGAGGAAAAAACAGGCAAACATATTGAAAAGCATTCGGAATGTTCAACTTTACTCGAAAAAGTAAAAAGTGAATGCAAGGAATAAAAGTGCAGTATGAAGCCCTATAGACTATATTACATTTTGCCTTCTAAAGCAATTGAGAAACAAAGAAAATAAAAACAAAATGAAGGAGGAATTATGTCAAACTTCGAATTCTTAACATCAAAAACTGAATATAAACTTTTTGCAGCAGCTTGTATTGAGGCGGAGAAAGTATTGACATCTTCTCCAGCTATGAGTGCTGTTGGTGCCAGAAAAGCATTGGAACTGGCGGTAAAGTGGGTATATTCTGCAGATAACACTATTTCAATGCCATACAAAGATAATCTGCAATCATTAATTCATGAACCAAGTTTCCGTTTTGCTTTGGACAGTAAAACATGGGGCAAGATACCTTTTATCATCAAACTGGGCAATCTATCAGTACATACCGACAAAAAAGTGTCAAAAAGCGATGCTGTATTAGCGTTACATGGACTTTTTGAGTTTATTGAATGGATTGATTATTGTTATGGAACGGAATATCAGGAAAGAGTATTTGAAGAAAAGTTGATTCCGGAAGACAAGGTCATAATTGATGTGGCTAAAATAAAGGAACAGGAGGGTTTGCTTTCCGAAAAAGAAAGTGAGATCAAAGCCCTCAGAGAAAAGATTGAAGCGCTTTCTGCCCAGTACACTTTAGAAAAAGACCAGCACAAAGAAGAACGAACATTTACGGCAGAAGACATATCAGAATTCAAGACAAGAAAGAAATATATTGATGTAGATTTGAAATTGCTGGGATGGGATTTTGACGATGACGTGAAAGAAGAATTTGAAGTTGAAAATATGGGCGGAAAACCGGGTCAGATGGGTTATGCTGACTATGCCTTGTTTGGAAAAGATGGTTTGCCTTTAGCGATTATAGAAGCAAAAAGGACAAGCAAAGACCCTAATATCGGAAGACAGCAGGTCCTTTTGTATGCCAAGGCAATTGCGGCAAGATATGGACGTAAGCCGATGATGTTTACTACCAATGGTTTTGAGACATTTTTCTGGGATGATGAGAGCTATCCACAGAGAAGAGTAAGCAGCATTTTCTCCAAAATAGATTTGCAAAAATTAATGAATCGCAGAGAGGAACGTAAAGATTTAAATACGATTCGTATTGACGATAAAATCACAGACCGTTATTACCAGAAAGAAGCAATAAGGGCAGTATGCGATAACATAGAGGCGGGACATAGAAAAAATCTTCTGGTAATGGCTACCGGTACAGGAAAGACAAGAACAGCATCCAGTTTAACGGATGTATTATCTCGAGGGGGATATATAACCAACGTTCTATTTTTAGCAGATAGAACAGCCCTTGTAAAACAGGCGAAAGATGATTTTAAAAATTATCTTCCAGATATGAGCCTTTGTAATTTATTGTCTAATAAAGATGATAAAAATGCAAGAATTATTTTTTCCACTTATCCGACGATGCTGAATGCTATAGATGTAGAAAAAAATGAAGAAGGACAACGTTTGTTTACCCCATCTCATTTTGATTTAATTATTATCGATGAAGCTCATAGGAGCATTTTTAAGAAATATCGTACTATTTTTGAATATTTTGATGCCATTATTGTGGGTCTTACGGCAACACCAAAAACGGATGTTGATCGCAACACTTATGATTTTTTTGAAATAGAGCATGGGGTTCCGACGTATGCATATGACTATGAAACAGCAGTTTATCATGATCATGTACTAGTTCCATATTTTAATATTGAAACAGCTACAAAGTTTTTAGAAGAAGGCATCGTTTATGATGATTTGGCAGAAGAAGACAAAGAACGATACGAAGACGACTTTGGGGATGACGAAGGGAATATGCCGAAACATGTGCCATCTCCCGTGCTGAATAAATTTGTTTTTAATGAAAAGACAGTAGATGCGGTGTTACAGGATCTAATGGGAAATGGCATAAAGATAGAAGGTGGAGATAGAATAGGAAAAACAATTATCTTTGCCCAAAACAAAACCCATTCAGAATTTATTTTGCAACGATTCAATAAGCTGTATCCCCAATTAAAGGGTGAATTTGCAAAACGAATTACTTGTGAAGATACCTATGCACAATCTGTCATTGACGAATTCAAGATTGCCAATAAACCGCCCTATATCGCAGTCTCTGTGGATATGATGGATACTGGGATTGATGTGCCGGAAGTGGTGAATCTGGTCTTTTTTAAAAAAGTGCGCTCAAAAACAAAGTTCTGGCAGATGATTGGACGAGGGACCAGGCTTTGTAAAGACAGAGAATTCGTAGACTCGCAGGATGGAGAATATACAGATAAAAAGAGATTTTATATTTTCGATTATTGTGGAAACTTTGAATATTTCCGTGCAAATAAAGAAGGAATTGAAGGAAAAGACACCGAAAGTCTCAGCGAAAAGATTTTCAGCAAAAGAGTACGTATCATCCAGAACCTGCAAATATCAGACTATATTGCAGAAAGTTATCAAAGCTTAAGAAACGAACTTGTTGATACCGTGATGCAGCAAGTGCAGAGCTTGAGCAAAGATTTGATAGCGGTACATATGCAATTACGACATGTAGAGAGATTCAATAAGGAAGAAGCGTTTATATGTCTTTCGGAGCAGGACAATCATGATTTGTCACGTCATATAGCACCATTAGTATATATGGATGATAAAGATGAATACGCAAAAAGGTTTGATAATTTGATGTATGGTCTGATTATCTCACAAATGGAAATACTTCCGGGATTTAAGAAAGTAAAAAATCAAATTTGTGCTTTGATGGGAGCTTTAGAACAGAAGGCAATCATTCCTAAAATCGAAGCAAAGTTGCCATTAATCAAATCTGTCAGGACAGATGAATTTTGGGAATCAAATGATATTTTGCTATTTGAGAAGGTGCGAGTGGAATTAAGAGATCTCATTAAACTTACCGTGGATGAGGGAGAAGGAAAGAAGCCTGTTATGACATGTCTGACTGACCCGATTTTATCAAGAAGAGAAGGCGATATTCTGGATGCAGCATATGATTTTGAAGATTACAAGTTGAAAGTAAATCGTTATATAGAGCAGCACAAAGATCATATTGCAATCTGGAAGCTTAGAAATAATATGCAGCTTGAAGCTGGGGATTATAAGGCGCTTGAAAGTATCTTTACGAAAGAACTGGGGAATAAAGAAGACTACAAAAGAGAGTTTGGTGATACGCCATTCGGTTTGCTGATCCGTAAAACTGCTAAAATGGAGCATGAAGCAGCAATGAAAGCATTTTCAAAGTTTATTAATGATGAATCACTGAATCAACAGCAGATTGTATTTGTGAAGAAAATTGTTGAATATGTGGTTCAAAATGGATATATCGAGAATGTAGCAGAGTTGATGAAACCACCATTTGATAAGCCGATGAGCTTTGTGAAGCTGTTTGATAGTAAGCGGCAGGCAGAGATTATTAAACTGGTGAATGAGATAAAGGAAAATGCTGTGAAGGTGGCAGGATAGAAATTAAAAAAATCTAACAATTGGTGAAATATGAAAAACTATCGCCGAATTATCAAAAGTAAGTAAAGCAGCAAGCCAAATACCACCTCTGTATTAAAAAGAGTGTAAAGAGAATAAATGAAAGGTACGAGAGGAAAATATTATGAGATTATTTCCAGAAGGAAGTTCATTAAAACATATAAATGAGATATTGAACAGTGAAATTCCTAAACATAGAATACTGGGTGATTTGCCATTATATCAGCAGGATTTCATACAATTAGCTACTCGCATTGGTGTATTCTATGATTGTGGAGCAAATCAACAGATATTTTCTTTGTACCAGGAAAGCTTAGCAGTTTTTCTTGTCTTTTGTGCTGTGTATGAATATGACGAGGGAACATTTTGGAAACCAGTTGAAAAATATATTGGCGAGATGCCTATTTCACATAGGAATAAAATGTTTCATATATTTTCCCAGGTATTAACTAAATATAATTTAGAACTTTTTAAGTCTGAAAGCGAAGAAGGATATACGCATGTAACCCCTATATTGTGTCATGCAGGAATACCCATTAATGCTTTGGGCTCTTTTTTTTCAGCTATCAGTAATACAATTAACGATAGTTTTTATGATGATTTTTCGGTAGATGATTATTTGACTTATTTAAAAAATAAAACTGAGATGACTGTAAAACGGTATCTGAAGTTAAAAAGTCGATCATCAGCATACCAATTTATACAGGATGTAAGAAGTGGCATAACTGGAACTATAGAAGAAAATATGGAGTTAACTGGTAATGAATTAAGAATGCGCCGGCAAGTGGATGAGTGGAAAGAAAAGCCAAAGGTTAAGAAGAGTCTTAATGCAAGACGAAATGTGCGAATTTCCGCACCAAAAATAAACATTGATATTGATGGATTGGGTGTCTATTGTGTATTGCCGCAAATTATAATAAAGCAGAGTTATGATCCTTATGTAATATGGGAAGTTCAAAGCGATGAGAAAGTAGATATGGTAAAAGCTTCAATTTACAGACGAGAGCAAATACTTCACTCGGAGGAAAGGGAATTAATATTAAGACCGGCTGTCAATTATTGTGTTACTTTAAAAATTGAGGATAATATAATTTCTAAGTGGGAGTATAAGGGGGTTCAAAATTCATTTATAGCATTTCAATTAAATGGGGGTTTGATAAAAGACGAATTTCTTCCTAACAGTACTGTAATTTTAATGCTAGAAAAAGCGGAGGAAATAATTGATAAAGAGTCGCTAAGCATAACGGAATTACCATCGGTTCCATTTTGGAGTCAATATCATACATATAGAATTGATTTTAGTAATGAAAAAGTGCTTATGTGCTCGTCAATAAATATAAATATTACAGCAGACAAAAATCCAGCCTTACAAGGCGGGGAAAAATTATTTTCACAAATGAATAGCAACGCATATACAAAATTGCCATATTTTAAATTACCTATTCTAAATGATGGTGAGTGGCATTTTGAAGTGCTGAAAAAAATTGAAGGAAGTGTTGTAAGTAAATTAAATCAGATATTATCATCAATTTATGGAAGAATCGGATTAGAGGAGATGATAGAAGATGGGAAATATGGGTGTTATCAGATAAAAGTATGGCATCATAGTGGAATAAACGCACACTATAGTATAGAATATGTACCAATGGGCAGATGGATTGAAAAGAAAGAATATTGGCCAAGCGAATATAGCGGATACACAAATTCAGTTCAAGTCATTCAAATTGATGCAAGTGTAGAAATTAATCCTTACAACGCTGAATTGGTAAATCATATTAAAGATAAAAATCAAGCAACAGATTACTTTGAAACCAGAAAAAACGAAAGATTTTTAATGGGTGATTATAAATATTGTGCAGATGGCAATATATATACAACGGCAATAAAGAAAAGCTTACATCCAATTTCTTGGGGTATTACAGGGGTGAATAATGAATTGGTAGAACTAACAAGTCAGGTGTATTCGTTTACTGTGGCTGAATTACAAATAGCTACTGACCCAATGTTGTATATAGCGTTTGATGTATCAAACAAAATAGAGCTACAAACATTAACATTCTCACTGCTTAATAAAAAGCATGAAAAAGTGATATGTGAGGAATTTTCAATTAAGGGAAAAACAAGTTTAAGAATCCCTTTGAATAGATGGACGTTGGAATTGCAAAGTTTAAGCGAAATCAACCATATGCTTTATATTGAACTAAGAGATGATAGAGACATGCTTCTAACTGCATTTTCAATAGCAAGAATTCAAGAAGAAGTTATTGTTTCAAATTCTAAATGTATTACGGATCAGGAAGAAATTAGGATTAATTGGGAAGAGGAAGGCACGAAAATAAATAGGGAGTGTGTATTGGTGAATTTTACACATCCTTGGATAGAGCCAGTATATAAATCAATTTTAGATGGTGAAACAAGTTTGATTTTTGATGTTTTAGATTTGTCTCCAGGGATTTATAAATATTCCATACGAAAAGAAAATGATAATTTATTCTCCGATGAAGAAGAAAATGAATTATGTATGATTAAAGGCTTTTCGACTGGGATACTTCAGGTGAAAGCATTGGAAGGTGATAAAACAGAAATACAGGAATTTCTGTCTAAAATGCTTAAAACTAGATTTATAAAAAAGGAATTGGTGGAAAAGCAAGTTAAAATATTAGAAGAACAAATGAACGATTTAAAGCCAATTATCACAGATGATATACATGCGTTGATTGCGGCATATATAGTTAACTATCGTTTTTTTAACAAGAGAAATGATTATGTGAAAATTGAAAATATATTTAATGAGTTATTCTATAAATTTTCGAATTGTTGTAAGGAAACTATGAGAATTGTTTTAGAAAGTACCTTGAGTACAAAATTCAAAAATATAATGTTTCATAGATTCTATTGTAACAATCTATTGTCAGTAAAAAATATAAATTCTGTGCAGAAAAAATTGATTACAAGAATCGATGAAGATGCAGCAGGATTCTTATACCTGATAAATGAAGATTTAAGAGGGTATAGTTGGGCTGGCATTTCGGATATATCAGTACTTCGAGAGGAAGACTTATTTGGGGATAGTGAAAACTCTTTCTTAACAGAAAAAAATTTGGGGAATAGTACGTACATTTCACAGTATTTTGAATTTGTTTACAAAAGTATACTAAAGCCCAAAAATATTAATAAAACAGTAGAAGAACTTATTAAGGAATTTGAAAGTGAGACAGCAATAAAGGAAACATTCATTTTTGGGAAGACAAGATTGGCACTACTCGCAGAATGGAAAGGCTCTCATAAAAATGCGAAAGAGATAGAAGAAAAAATTTCAGCTATTATAAAACTAGAGATAGAAGAAAAATTGAGACTTGAGTATGAAAATGTATTTATAATTTTAGAAAAACGAAAGGATATTGATAAACTAAGCTATTATATTGGATTAGTAGCGTTATGTGCAGCATTCGTTCGACACGGACTCATTTATGAACGAAAAGAATTTAGCAGAATATTAAATTATACGATTGAACATACTGAAAAATTATACTATCGGGATGCTATTATATTTGAACTATATTTGCATGAAGAAAGGGGACAGGAATGGGTTTAAATCCAATTACCACGACACAAAAAATAAAAGAGGATTATATAGAATATTTAAGTTCTATGTTTTTCTTCCAAGATAAAGATTTAATGAAGCAAGCAAAAAATGTTCTTTCAGAAGAAGGGAAATTTGTAAAGGGACCCTTTATAGAAATAACACAACCATTCATTACTGGGAAAAGTATTCGGGAATTAGTGGAAGAAGGGTGTGTTTCAAAAGAATTCTATAGATTACAGTGTCATTTTCCGGTTGACAGGACGCTTTATATACATCAAGAACATGCAATTCGTAAAGTCTCAGAAGGAAAAAATATAATAGTAGCAACAGGAACCGGAAGTGGAAAAACAGAATGTTTCTTGCTGCCAATTATTAATGAATTGATGCGGGAAAAAGAGGCTGGTACACTTCAAAGCGGTGTTAGAGCATTGCTTCTATATCCAATGAATGCATTGGCTAATGATCAGATTAACAGATTAAGAGGAATCCTTAAGGATTATCCAGAGATTACATTTGGCAGGTATACTGGAGAAACCGAAGAAACACAAAAAAAGGCCGAGGAATTGTTTGCTAAAACGAACTCGGCTGAGGAACGGATTCCGAATGAAATCATATCGCGGGAAGAGATGAGAAAAAATCCGCCCAATATTTTATTAACAAATTATGCCATGCTAGAATTTTTACTGTTACGTCCTAATGATAACGTTTTTTTTGATGGTGTTAATGCGGATAACTGGAAGTATATTGTTTTGGACGAGGCTCATACGTACAATGGGGCGAAAGGGACTGAAATCTCAATGCTTTTACAACGTCTCAAACAGCGGATTATGGGTAAAAATAAATACAAATTAACCTGTATTGCTACAAGTGCCACATTGGGTGGAGGAAAAGATGCGTTGCAAGAAGTCGCTAAATTTGCAACGGATTTATTCCACGAGCCATTTTATGCTGAGGATATTATAGAATCTAGGAGAATTGATTTGACAAATAGAGCAGTTACAGGAGTAAACAGGAGTTCAGGAGAATATTTTAAATTAGATGTCAGTAATAAAGAACTTTTCAACTTATTAAAGAATGATTTAAATGTGATAAAATTGCAGGAAATTTTACAGAAAGAACCACAGTTACTTAGTAGGATAGCAAATGAATTCTTTGTGGAGGAATTTATCTCTGAGCAGGAAAAGCTTAAGGCAATAGTACAATTGGTTAATTTGTGTGCGGCGGCGAAAGAAGATAAAGATGCAATGCCACTATTACCGGCAAGATACCATGTGTTTATTAAGGCATTAGAGGGGGCATATGTGTCATTGTACCAAAAGAGAAGAATTTTTCTGGATAGAAGGAAGACATTTATGTTAGGAAATAATAATTTGGTTGTTACCTTTGAATTGGCGAACTGTCAGCGATGTGGACAAGAATATATTGTTGGCAGGACAGAGAATGAGAGGCTGATTCATGCAGATGCCGATATAGATATTGAAGGAGTCAATAGAAGAAAACAGGAATTTTACATGCTGAATCCCGAGACTGCAATAAAAAATATCGCACTTGTAGATGATGATGAAGCAACTGTGGATGGGGATAATTCTTCAGAAGTTATAGATGCCGATGAATTTGTTTTGTGTACTGCTTGTGGCCATATAGAGCAAGCCGGAAGAACTACACATATGCATTGCTGTGATTTTCCAGATGATAAATATATTAAAGTGATAAAGGTGAAAATGCCAGAATATACGGTAAATACATGCTTGAAGTGTGGTAATCATTCTAAAAATATTGTAAAGCAATTTCGGACAGCAGATGATCCGGCAACTGAAGTGTTAACACGATCTTTGTATCAGTGTATTCCACCAAATAAAATAAAGAAAGAAGATGATTTATTTGGAGAAGCTGAAGATAGAGATGAGCTTTTAGAGGGACGTAAACTTTTAGTATTCTCGGATAGTCGTCAAGAAGCTGCCTTCTTTGCCTCTTATTTACAAGCAAAATATAGTATTTTACTGTGGAGAAAAGCCATTATTCATGAACTGGGTAATCTTCAACAATATGATGATGTTCACATAGATAGTCTGGTGAATGCTGTTGTTAAGTATGGGAAAAAGAACGATTTATTTGATGAGGATATGGATGATATTGAGAAACAAAAACTTATTAAAACTATTCTTATCAAGGAATTCATGGACTCAGAACCCCAAATAGGATTAGAAGGCCTAGGGTTGATTTCGTTTGCTCCGGAAAAACCTGATAAGTGGGCAAAACTTAATATGGGGAATTTAGGTATTGAAAATGATTTAGATTTAACAATTAATGAATTATGGGATTTATATTGCGTGTTATTTGATTCACTCAGAGGGATGAATGCTAATACATTTCCGGACTTGATTAATGCGTGTGATAAAGCTTTTGCTCCAAGAAATAAAGAAGTATATTTTAAGGTTGAATCAGAAAAGAGTGAATTAGGAAATTCAATTCTAGGGTGGTTGCCGAAAGAAAAAAATAATAACCGTAGGCTTGATTATATTAAAAGACTATATATTGCAAAAGGCTTTCATGAGGTGGAAGCGGGAGAAAATGCAAGAAAACTTTTAAAACAATTATTGGTAGGAAAACTTTATAAAGGATTTTGGGAAAAGGAAAGATATATTATAGAAACACCTCTGGCGAGAGAAGGGATAGTACTTAAATTAAATTATAAAAAATGGCAAGTATTCAAACCTGAAAAGTTATACATATGTGAAAAGTGTGGTAGAATTACATCAAGAAATATGCGAGGAATTTGCTCGACATTTCGATGCGAAGGTCGTTTAATTCCTTATATAGAAGGTGAAAATAGATTTTCATATTATAAAGAATTATATACCAAGATGAAGCCAATTCCACTGTCAGCCAGTGAGCATACTGCACAACTTACAAGTGAATATGCATCACGACTCCAGAATAAATTTGAAAATGGAGAGGTCAATGTCCTAAGTTGTTCAACAACTTTTGAAATGGGAGTTGATGTTGGTCAGTTAGAAGCGGTATTTATGAGAAATGTCCCACCAGAAACAGCAAATTATATTCAGAGAGCAGGACGGGCGGGAAGACGAACAGAATCTACTGCCTTTTCAATGACTTATGCAAAAAGGCGTTCGCATGATCTTACATACTATCAGTATCCGGAAAAAATTATCGCTAGAGCAATAAAGGCACCATATATTGAGTTGAATAACGAAAAAATTGTGTTACGTCATATGTTTTCTGTTGTATTTGCATGGTTTTTCAAAAAATACCAAAGCTATTATGGAACAGTGGATGAATTTTTGAAAATATCTGGGCAAGGAGGCGAAAGTGCCGTAGAAGTACTGAATAATATTCTACAGCAGCATCCAGATGATTTGAAAAAAGCATTAGATTTTGTTGTTCCGCAAAGTTTATCATTGAGAAAATATGTAGATATTGAACATTGGAAATGGATAGACTACTTGCTAAAGGATAATGAGGGGGCATTAGTACTTGCTGAAGCAAATGTGGAAGAGATAATTGGGGAGCTAGAAGAACTTAAAAAACGCCTTGATAGAGAGCGTAGACCAAGTGATAATATTTTAAAAATAGAAAACACATATCTTAAAAAAGATATACTAAGTTTTCTGTCGTCAAATAATGTATTGCCAAAGTACGGTTTTCCAGTTGATGTTGTGGGTTTGGATATATTACACAATGGAGAAGAAGCGAAGGCAATTAATATATCAAGAGATTTAAAATTAGCAATATCCGAATTTGCACCCGGTTGTGAAATCGTTGCTAATAAGAAGATATGGAAGCCATATGCTCTAAATATGAATAAGCTCAAAGGATGGCCCGTTCAGGACTATGCTATTTGCAAAACTTGCGGAAGGTTATATAGCTATCATGTAGATTTAGGATCACCGCAAATAGAAGAAAGAGAACAAGAGTGTTGCAAAGAACCTTTAAGTTATCATTATTATTTGCAACCTATATTTGGCTTTTCGACGAGAATTGATGAGCCATTAAGTAATCCGGGGGAACGGCGAAAAGGAAAACCATTACCATCAAGAGTGAAATTTGATACATACGTTGATGAAGAAATGGAATTAACAGATACAACGCATGACATTATAAAAATAGGTTCAAATGAAATTGATATTAAATATTCCTCAAGGGGGAAACTGGTAATTGTTAATAATGGCGGCGGATTAGGATATTCATTATGTAAACGCTGTGGATACATAATGCAAACCAAACCTAATGTATCCAAGAAGAAAAAGGAAGTGAGTAAAACTCATAAAACAAAGCTAGGTAAAGACTGCGAAAACACCTATTTGTATAATATACATCTTGGTCATGATTTTATAACGGATGTGGTAGAAATTAATCTGCCATTAATGGATAAAAAATATAATCAGAAAAGCTTCTGGCCATCATTATTATATGCTATTATCGAAGGTGCAAGTATTGAACTAGGTGTGTCTAGAAGTGAAATTGGAGGATGCTTGTATAGGGCTGACGGCGTAGATGTTTCGGACACTTCTATTATACTTTATGATGATGTTCCGGGAGGTGCAGGACATGCTAAAAAGATATCTAAGCATTTGAAAGGTATGTTAGAAAATGCGAAGCAAAAGGTCTCCGGAACATGCGGTTGTGGAGAAGATACGAGTTGTTATGGCTGCTTAAGAAGCTTTGAAAATCAATTTTATCATGAAATATTAGAAAGAGGCATTGCATATAAGTATTTGAGCGAATTATTGAGAGGATAAGAGGCTAAACATGTGCAACGAGCGGTTAAAACTACAAAAAAATTCAAGTGCTTTGGAAAACAGGCATGGATAGAGCGGCAATCTAAGAAGGAGCTTGAGATTGTTGGCAAGATCAGCGAGGTAAAAAGGATAACCATTAAATAGTTTGACTGAAATTTAGCCAACTGATTGATGGTTGCCCTTTATTTATTTTGATTGGATTAGGAAATATTAGATGCATATAGAATGATGTTCTACATTTTGTCCAGCTTGGCACAGGATGAGAGCCGGTCTATTTCAGAAAATTCCACATGGGGGATACGTCGGAGATTTGAGACTGGAAAGCATAAGATGAGTACGAAGAGGTTTCTTGGATACGATACAGATAAAGATG